>JAALOO010000084.1_pt1 | contig 75055 bp, 80 predicted proteins | sample 7257641 | NCBI WGS metagenome assembly JAALOO01 (sample SAMN14085613, study PRJNA598686) | mite metagenome | biome: ENVO:01001000; feature: ENVO:01001002; material: ENVO:01001226; isolation source: single female mite from University of Michigan culture on fish food culture... ...
CTGTCACGTGATGACCCGCCCTCGATCGGCTCGAGCATCCGATGTTCAGCCGTACATGTGAGTGTGTCAGACAGTGAAGCGACATTCAGCTCATTTTCCATTTAATTTCAACAATTGTTGTTCGGGCTTATAAATGATTAATCACAAACAAAAATTGCCATTTTTCCAAGCTACTTGCATTCCATGGATACAAAAGCTACCCAAAGCAGCAGCATTGCTCAAGTGAGCAACTTGATTGGCAACTCTGAGCCACACTTTGTCTACTTCTACTTGAACACGTACCAACAAGCGCTGTACTACTCATGGATCAAAGATCCCAGCCACACCAAGAACTTGGAAGAGTACGAAAAACGCCGGCAGGCGTTGGACGAGAAATTGGTCAAGTTTTTCCCGAGCAACATCGACGATGAGCTGTGCCAAACTCTACGAAACGTTGCCCGATTGTGTGCCCGAAACGTTGCTCGAGAGCTCAAGGTGACCCTCTCCTATGGGAAGGCTGAAGCAGGACAGGTGATGGCCAGTCAAGAGGGCAGCAAGGCACTGGTCAGCAGTGTTCGGGTGACTATTGACTCGCTTCAAGCTGACATGCAGATGAGCCCGACAAGACTGTGCTGCGAGACCAAGTTCAGCAATGTGGTAATGATCATAACCGCTTTCTTGATGCTCACTCATTTTTTGTAAATTACCTGTAATCACAGCCGAAACAAGATTCTCCCGAGCAGTTTACGCTACAGATCTGGCTGTTTGATGCTGCGGGAAAACAACTCGGCGATGGGCCGCTCGTCACCGTACAAGAAGATCAAATCTCCGGCGTCAACGGGTTCAGCGCGAGCACTGTCGAGCCGGGATGCAGCTCACCGCGAAGCATTCACGTCTTGGTGACCTGGCAGATTGCCGCCGTACAGCCGGCCTTTCCGCTGCTGACCGCCTTTTGGCTGCACAAGATTCCCCTCATCATCGGACACATCGGCGGAGAAACGGATGCAAACCACAACTTCTACTCTTCTCACTGGCGCCTGTTTGCTCCGGGCTATCGAGCCTGTGTCGCTGACTGGCGTCGCTGGCCAGGCACTTCCGGACTGGCCTGTCAGGTGATGCACTCCCTACAAAAGATGTACTTTCTACTGCACGAAACAGCGCAAACCGATCTTTCGCTTCGAGTGCTGGTCACCTTCTGTCGGGAAACACTTGCAAGCATCTCTAGTGAAGACAAGCGTCTCGTTCAGCAGATCGTTTCCGACACTGCATTCACTCGATTGCTCTGCAACAACTTGAGCCTCTACCACAATCAGATCCGAGTCACCGGGCAAGTGACGGTGCTCAAGTGGCTGGCCAAGTTCACCACCAGGTGTGACATTCAAACGCTCTTCTTCCTGTTCAAGTACAACGAGCAGGTGGTTTGTCACAGTGAACACTATGGCAAGGTTGATCCGAATTTGCTGGCGGCAATTGGCAATCTCAATGCAGTCCTGAAGAAGCATGCCCAGCAGTTGGATGCTAGCCTGGAGGTTGCCGACATTACCCTCGCGTACACTGACGACAAGGGACGAGTTCGAAATGATCAGGGTGAAATGCGCAAGCTTCGTGGCATCAAGCGACGCCAAAATGGTGCTCTCGTGGTCCCAAGTGTTCCACAGCTGTTGCAGCATATGGGAGAACTTCCCAGCGACCTTGTCGGGCGCATCTCGCGGTACCTAATTGCCCAGAGTGTTGAGATGGACAAGCGAATAGCAAATGCCCTGTTGTGATGCCAATTCAGGGCTATTCAAGTTTCAGTGTTCTTGCATTTCTGCATGTACAAAACAGATTTTTTTTCAAGTAAAACTCACTGCCAAATTCTTTAGCTTGCACCCGGCGTGAGGGCGGTGCGATCGACATGCCGCAAACAGTCATGCGCTCCATCGCTCTTGTTTCAGCGCGTTTTCGCTCGCTCGCTCTCTGTCAGCTCAGCTGTACTACAGACTGTTGCATCATTAGCGCCTGCCAGGCTGCTGCACAACAAGTGACAGACTTTGGGAATATTCTTGTTCCACTATTGACTTCAAACATGGCCTCTCTTGACGAAGCTGAGCTTTTGAGCGCCAACGAACTATCGGACATTCAAATTCGACGACGACTGACGCAAGAGTTCAACTTCAACTGTGGACCAGTCAATAACACCACTCGAAAAGTTCTTCTGAAGAAACTCGAGCGTCTCGAGAGTAAACGCAATTCTTTTCAAGACAGTGTCAGTGCTCCTGCTACGGCTGATGACGGTGAAAAAGAAAAGGAAAACTTTATTGAAAGAATAAATGTTTCACCGCCAAAACTCGGCAAAAACTTGAATGAAGTTTTTGACCAGAGTTTTGGAAAAGAAGACAACGAAGAGCAAACTTCAAAGCAAAGCCCTATTGCTAAATTGCCTCAAATTTACACAACACCAAAGAAATCAGTAAGTGTCTCTTACAAGATGCTTGAAACATATCTAACAAATGCATTTTTTCCCAGGAATCGCCTACTAAAGTAAAGGAAAGAAAATCGGTCAGAATTAATGAAACCTTCACCAATATTACCACGGCGAGTAAACTCAGTCAATATGAGGAGGATAACGGCCACCTTTTGCAAAGTTCAGACTTGTCTCCAACAGTCTCAAGCAATGAATATTTCAAGCGACCCCAGTGCAGACCGCCGATAAGGCGATCCACTAACTATCAATCGACCTACGAGTTGGACGACTCAAAAACACGCCGCTCACCTGCGATCAGTTCAGTGTCGGCTCTTTTCACGTCTCCCTATTTCCTGGTTACCATAGCCGTTATAATCGCCTTTCTGGTCTTCTTTTACATGTACCTTTTCTGAGTTTACAGCCTCAAAATGAACCTTTCAAAACATTAGCAGTTTGATTATTTTTTCAATAAATTAAAGCATTGTAATGGTTACATGTAAGCATAGTTGCTGGACAACCCAGCTCATTGACTTGACCTGCGTCGCCTCTGAAATGCTCTTTATCTTGGTCCAATCAGTGTATCGAATCACAAGTGACGCTACCGGAGTACAAGGCACCATTGTGGGGCGATTGACCGAAAGAAAGAAAGAAATGCCGAGAAATGCGGAGATTCAAGCTCCGGACCTGTGCTCTTCAATGAATTCCCGTACTCATTTGGGCTTTCTCCCCTCAAAGTGTACAGGCAAGTGGAAAGAGTGCATTTATAAGCGCTAGAGGACTTATCCTCGAGGGCTACTTCTGCGCAAAGGCAAGCATCACCTCGAGTCGCCTGCACTTGATCCAAGCACAGCTGATAAGATCAGCTTTTCCCATGAGACTTCTAAAACGGTCATAGATTTTGCGGAAGGCGCTTGCACGTTTTTTAGAAATTGTGCGCGAGCGAAAAACAAAACGTCGCTCGCAACAAAAAGCCTTCTAGTCTTCGAAATTCTCCCGACGATAAACATGGCTTCTAGTACAACTGAGTCTCTGGGCCGGAAGAAGACTCGCTCCTGCATCTATTCTGGAAAGTTTTTCCTTTTCCACTGATGAGATTTACTAACCTTTAAAACTTCCCCCTCGTTGCAGGCTCTTCTCGTGTAGACAACTCGGTCAAATCTCTGCGTGAGGCATCGTTTTCAGTCGTTTCGCAAAACATTCTCCGCTACCGCAATAGCTCTCCCGAGCACTTCACCACTTTGGAGCCAATTTTGAAAAAGTTGCGAATTGGAAAACTTCAACAGTTCCTGGCCTACAACCCTGATCTCTCTCATCAATGCGACCATCTTTTCTCTATATTCTGCTACGCAGAGTTTAAGCATTTACAAGCACTCTCATTTGAGAATATCGTCAAGCAGCTTAAAAAGAGCAAGTTTTATCAAGTGCACAAAGACATCTTTGACAATTTTAACGAGAGTTGGGCACAGCTGTACACGCTGCTTCACGAGGAGCAAAAGTATCGCTTGCAACAGATCAATGACTCGATCCAAAAAAGCAACAGCACCAAGAAGGAGCATGTGCGTAAAGCTGTGGTTATCGATGCCTCTCATGGAGAGCTTTCATCGCCAGGCAAAGTGCAAATCTCTACAGTTTCCTCCAGTACTTCTAAGCAGTATGTGCCAAAGGTCAAGCAGGTCAGTGGAAACATGAAGAAAGCCTCCGTTCCTCTGGTGCAAGTCAAGCCCAAGGCTCCGTTGATGCGCAAGTGCCTGAACATCAAGAAGCGCTATAGTGATATACTTAAATGATTATCAACTTAATGCATGTGATATAATTTTCCAAACATGATTTGTCAAAGCTCAAATGATATTATTAAACAGATGATGGTATAAAAAACGATGTATGTACATGTTTGTCTGGTCAATGACCAGTGGTCATAAATAACTCAATGTCTATAAAACAAGAAGAGACTAGAAACACTTGATTGTGGCGGGATTAGTAGTCTAAACTAGAGAATGGTTTGCTGTATTGGCTGGCTGACGTAGTGGTGGTTTATTTGCGTGCACGAGTGTTTCAAGGAGCCATTAGACTGAACTTCGCGGTGCTTCACCACAACTTGGTCTAAATTGTCGTAGTGCATTGTCAGGTCTGGTGATACCTCCAGCCCTTCTTCACGCTCCTCGTCCTCTTCAGGCAGTGAGCAATGGTTTAGGTTTTGCATGCTAATCATTTCAACCGGTCCATGTTCAGCTGGTATCGTCAACGTCCCGGACGGAGCTGGCGGATCGCCTTTTGCCGACGCCACAGCAGCAGAGTTGTTGTTCTGCTCGTCCATCATTTGGACCGTTTGCTGTTGCATGACCACAAAGCCTCCATTTGCGCTGTCATCATTCATCTTCAAGTAATCCTCGGCGTACCCACTCGTCATTGAGGTCATCTTCAGGTAGTCTTCAGGTAAATTACTGAAAATCTGCTGGTTCATTTCAGAGTACGGATTGTTGAGATCAATGTAGTGCTACAAACAACGAAGTTGTAATTTGTATTGGGATGTTTTAGGGAACCTAAAAGTGTTTACCTGTCGCACTTTGTCGTCCATTAGATCGCCAATAATCGTGACAATCTCGCCAAAATCTGGTCTCTCATTTGGACTGGCAGCCCAGCACTTAGACATGAGGCCATATCTGAAAAGGACAGTTAATAGTAAAAATAGAACAATGACTAAAATGTACTCACATTCTATCAGAAGCAAATTCAGGTTTCTCCATTCGGTAGCCGGCTTTAAGACGCTTATAAAACTCTTCATCAATTTCAATTCCTGGATACGGGTTTTTGCCAAGAGTGAAAATCTCCCACAGCAGAATGGCAAAAGACCAGACCTTTAGTAGAAAAAATACAACATTCAAAGAAATGAAAAAGTCTCGCTAAAAGCTTACATCGCTTTTTGAAGTAAATATTTTGTCACTGATTGACTCAATAGCCATCCATTTGATCGGCAAAGGTCCGTTGTCTTTCTTTACGTAGTTGTCGTACTTGTACACGTCCTTGGCTAGACCAAAGTCACAAATCTTTACCACATTATTGCTAGCCAAAAGTACGTTTCGTGCTGCTAAATCCCGGTGTATAAGCTGAATGAAAAAAAAGTTGATTAGTGATAAAGTTGCAAAGACCGAGATCACTTACCTTTCGAGAAGTCAAGTACTCCATTCCACGAGCGCACTGAAATGCAAAGCAGATCAAATCTGAAGTGCAAACCCTCCGCTGAGATCGTTGCTTGCGGAAGGTGAACGAGGTCGTAAACGAATTGACGCCACTGACATAGTTGTGATTGTAGTAGGCCAACTGGGAGACACGACCACCACCGCCAGCAAGACCATTGCCATTAGTGTTAATGTAATCATTGATCAGTACGGGAGAGTGTGGCGTGGTGGGAGAGGAAGGCGTTGAGGGCACACTCTGCATGTCGCTGTTCACATGGGAAAAGTCCACATTCTGGTAATCCAGCTGACTGTAAAGTGGAAAATGGTGGTAGTGATTAAAAGTGTGAAAACTGTACCAGTGTTTAACTCTCACTTACCCTTCATCGAACCCCGGCTCAAGCTCGTTGATAAATGTTTCTCGGTTTGAGAGGAGAAAGTGTCGCAAGTTTCCAAACTCGCAGTACTCGACAATCACCAACAGTTCGCCTTTGACTATGTTCTTGGTAACTGCTCCGAGCAGATTGACGATGTTTAAATGCCGTCCGAGGTGGATCAGAATCTTCAGTTCAGCCATCAGCGCTTTTCGCTGATTGGTATCAGCACGCTCTAAACACACACACACACACACGAGTGTAAGTGAGCTGAAAAGTTGTGTAAACTGTAAGCATTACCTTTAAGCATTTTCACAGCAACCGTAGTGGAAGAGTTTTCATTTTCAAGTCCAATGGCTTCAGCCTTTACCACCCGGCCAAAGGCGCCCTGACCGAGAGTTCGACCGAGGCGAAGGCGCTCTTTGGGAAACTCAAATCGCGAATCATACGGCAAGAGATCAATCTGCTCATCGAGCGGCATCTCTGGATTGAACAGCTCCATTTGGCCGTTCTCAAAGATCTTTGATGAGAAAAACTCCAGATCCCTTTTGGCCAACTGTTAAAACATCAAAATAATAGTAGCATCAGTGCATAAAGAAAAGTGCATCGGTACCTTTGCTTCTCGACTTCGCTTGCCAATGCACAGTGCCATCAAAAGCATTGTGAAGGCAATGAGAGACAGAAAGATGATGACGATAATTTCGCTTATCTGTATAGTGTCCTCAAAACCATCAGTTCCCTTGACCTTCAGCAGAGTACGCCTGGCAATGCTTCCTGCACGGTTCCCTGCGCGGCATTCATAGGTGCCCGCATCTTTGCCCAGCAAGCGCGAAAAGATTAGCCGCTGACCGCGATCTTCAGTTCGAATGCCCGAGTCTTGCTTGGTGATGATCTCCCTGTCATCTCGGTACCATGACAAAGCAGGCGTTGGACGACCGTTTATGTAGCAGCGAAGCTCAAACTGCGAGTTGTACTCCTTTTCAATGATCTCATTGTCCAAATTGGTGTCTACAAAAGAAGGCGAAGATACATCTGGAAAAATTGAAAAAAATAGCAATTAAAAAAGCATACCCACCACTATTTCCAGCAGTACTCACTTTTGACAGTCAGGTAGATGTGCTTGCGTTCACTTTCTCCACTCCTTCGAGTAGCAGCACATTCAAATATGGACGAATCGTTTATTTGAACCAGGCGCAGCAGAATTGATGACGAGAGTGAAAAGGTGTTATTGCTAGTTGTGGTTTCTGATTTATGACCTGTGAAAAATGGTAGTAATTGCTTAACAACAAAATGTCTAGATTACAAAATGGTACTTACTGAGCTGATTAGGCACGGTGACCCAGTGTACTTGTTCATACTCAATGATACTGGCCTTGCAAGTGATAACAATGGTATCGTTAATGGTGGGCTCATCGGTGGACGAAGTCACCGAGAAGGTCTCCTCCGAGTCCATCACCAGAAACGGCATCTGATAATGCTGAACTGTTTTGTATTTGTTTTGGGCCGAGCAACGGTACACTCCAGCTTGATGAGCAGCGCCAATTTGCAGAACCGATTCATTAAGGTAGTGCTGCTGATGAAGTTGTGTTTTTGTCAGATGAACTATCACTTTATTAGAGGTTAAAATGGCGTCAAAAGGCAGTGGAATCCATCGGGTGTCATTGTCGCTGTGGTACTGCCCTTCACTTGAGGCGTTCAGGCAAGATGCTGGGCTGAGTGGATCACAGGGCAACCAGGACCACCAGGTCTCCCCAACTGGATACGAATAGCTTTTGCAGGATATTTCATAACTCTGGTTCAGAGTGTAAAACTTGTGTTCATTCTCCAGCACCAGTTCAGGCTCTCCGGAGATGTACATTGTGAAAGATATGTTGGCTGATGCAGTGGAGGAGTTGCCAACCTAGAAAAAAGATCGTTTTAAATAAGTTTTGCGAAAGGACCACCAAAAACCTACCAAGACGTACTCGCCACTATCCGACGAGACAGTGCTTGGAATGAAAAAGGAGATCTGCGTAATCATGTCGGAGAAGGTCTCTATTTGATAGTGCGATGTGTTCAGCTGTAGTTCCTCTCCGTCTTTATACCATGTCAAGTTGAACAAGCTAATGTCAGGGTAGGCGTTCACTAGGGTGACAAACCGAAAATCTTCGCCAGCATCTCGGACAAATGGCAAGCTGGTGTTCAGTTCGGTTGTGAAGTTTATTGCCGGCGGTAGGTACTTGTCTGCAAATGGCAAATGGAGCCGTTAGAAAGCTAGCGAATAAATGAACTGTTTGATGTTATTACCGAGAATGATGATTCGCTTGGTAGTGTAGAAAATGCGATTGTTACCATCGACGGCATTGCATCGGTATTCTCCCTCATCCGCAGTGGTGGCATTGGCAACAGTCAGGTTAACCGACACTGTGTCGTAGCTGTTGCCGTTGACGTTAATTCGCTGCGTATCAATTCTCGATTGCGTGATTCGCTTGCTCTAAATAGACAAACACAAGAACATTGCACAAATACTCGAGTCAGAATTCAGCACTTACGGCGGCATTTTTGTTTGGATAGATCCAGTGAATGACAATGATGACGCCAATGTCGATGTGAACAAAACACCTTAGAGTAAAAGTTTGGTTCTCTAAAATTTGCCTTGCATTGGTGTCGTCGATCATCGGGTGAATATCACTTGGAAGAACTGAAGACAATGGAAACAGAAAACATACGTTCAGGTTATTAAAAATCAAGCCAAAACAAAACTTTCTGTAAAAAAATAGAAACGACAGAATTTCGAACTTTTGAGCTGCCGTTAGCTTACGTCATCGCAAAAACGGCAGACTTTTCTTCTTATGGCTGGTGTTTTTACAAATTGCAAGTCATTTCTTGGGAAATCTCCTTCTAAGCCCAGCTATGGATCGCAATACTCAGCCTTCATTTAAGCCAAACACTTTTATTGGATACCAAGACAACTGGAAGAAACAGATGTTTCATCATCGCCCCGCTTATAGTGCTCCACCAGGCCAAAACACGGTTTATCGACCTCGCGCCCGATTTCCGTCTTCCCAACAAGCTTCTGTAAACTCGTGCGGCAATACACTGCAGCACTATGGTAATCCACTGGGACAGTATTCCCCGAGACCATCCTCACCTTTGAGCAAACAGCAACAACAATCAGTCGTTGAGAAGGTGAAAATTCTGGTCAATGAAAACCGAAGCAGCCTCGACAACACCGACTGCCCATCAGGACACCTTCTGCAGGACACGTGGACCTTTTGGTACCTTCGCTTGCAGGACAACTTCTCCTGGGAGAAGTCGCAGTTGCCAATCGGCAGCTGCAGCAGTGTGGAGCAGTTTTGGAGCATCTACGATCAGATAGTGTCTCTCGCTGAGGCTCCCTCTGGCTGCAACTATTCGCTGTTTAAGAAAGGAATACGCCCTGTTTGGGAGGATCCGATGAATCAGCATGGTGGCCGCCTGGTGTTTACCATTAAGAAGGACAAACTGGACTACAAGCTTTTCGTGGAGAAAATGTGGTTTGAGTTCTCCATGGCCGTGGTGGGCAATGTTCTTCCTGATGTTTCTGAACAGATCTGCGGAATCTGCGGGGCCAACCGCAATCAGATGGTCAAAATTGCCATTTGGACTCGCGAGCGTAAAAAGCACGAAGAGATAAGGCAGATCGGTAAGCAATCTTCTATTCAATTTTAGCGTGTGTGTGTCTAGCTAAACTATCGCATTTTCCTCTTCCAGGTCTCTATTTCAAGAAGCTTATCGACTACAAGCAGCCAGTGCCTTACGAGGCAAACATTAATGTGAACACAAAGCTTGGCAGCGTTCATTCCCAGACCAAAATTCTCTTTGAAGTTTAACACACCTTGAGCACACCTGCCACTCACTATACTATTTTGTAAATACCATTTTTCCTCACTACTGTGCTCACTACAGCACAACATGTAAGCGCGTTTACAACAACTTCTACCTATAAATACCTGTAAAAAAAGAGAAAAGCAGCACTTACATGACCAGTGAATGTTGACTGCCGTAGTTGAGCTGATGCCGTCCATCTCGTAGTGACATTGCAGTAAATTCGAGTCAGAGTCCCAGCGAGCCAGCTCAAAGTAGAAGCCTTTCTTTGGATTGTACGAGATGCCCAGCGTCGCGTTTGGCTTGATCTCCTGTGGTGCTTCCCCCTCCTTTGTCTGCATTTTCAGCAGTCGGACGGTGGCCTTTGAGAAGGTGGGACGACAGGGAATGGTAGCGGGGTGGTGCTGAAAGAGGGCAATGAAGAAGAACTCGGTCTGCCCCTCAAAGGGCACCATCAGGTTGTAGATGTCATTGACGAAGATGTATATCGTGTCCACCATATGGGGGGCCATGGAGGGGATCACGTGGTCGCTGAAGGGCGCAGAGAGCACGTTCTCACTGATGGGGTGGTAGTTGAAAAACTGCGCTGAGGAGTTGCCCGACTTGGAGTTGCTCATGTTGTACTGGCAGACGTAGGAGCCCGTCATGTCGAACTTTGCGACGTGAATGATCGCCTCTGTCCAGCAGCGAGAGGGCGAAAAATCGATTTGCGATGTTGTGCGGTCACAATTTGATGTGACAGTCAAGTTGTCGTAATGCGAATTGTATTCGACCTGTAAATCAGTCAGTCAGTCAATTGGTGGCAAATTGATCGCTTAAAAAAGTGGCAGTTACCCAGTTGGGGTGATTATGAGGAAATATCCACACCATCGGCCTTTGGCCGGTGCATCGCAGGTGAATGGTGCTTTCAGAGGGAATGTCGATGGTGTCACCGATGAGGGTATGTGAAACTAGGGTAATCTTCGGCGGAATCATCGTCAAAGGCATAAAAACACCGACAATCGGCGTTTCGGTGGTTGTTGGTACGTCATCTTCACCTCTTGACACACCAAGAAGCAGAGAAGCAACGAAAAGACGGGCAATGACAGAATTAAAACTATCGGTGAAAGCCATTACTCTAAAAGGAAAGAGAAACGAGGATTCATTTGCTGATTCAGTGATGACCATTCATTGTGTTATATAGTGAAGAATGCACCAACTGTTGGAACACAGCTGACTGCCAGTTCATTTGTGGATCATGTGTCGTGTGAAAGTCCGGTTAAAGGTTAATTCCGGCGAGTTCAGGTGAGTGTTGGCACTGGACGGTGACAATGATGGGGTGCTGAACAGCTTTTTGTGTCGGATGCAATGGGAATATTGCCAACAAAAGGGAGAGAAACAAAAAAATTAAAAAAATGTGAACACGATAAAGAAGCAAGTGACTTTGACCAGTCACAGAACAGGCCTGCGAACACATTGGATGACTAGCGGTCGAAAAGGAGAGAGAGAGAGAGGGAGGAGGAAAGTGAGGGGATGTTGTCGTCGTGTAAATGTGTCTGTCTCTGTATGTGTGCTTACTTATCACTCGGCCTCATCATCCGCATGTTAGAGGAATTGCACTGTGTGAGTCAACCACTGTGTGGGGGACACACTGCCTCTGAGAGCACCACATACGCCCCAATCAGTGGACTGTAATCAGAACTGTGACTGGCAGTGCAGCGGGCGGAAATGGCTGTGACAGCAGTGCCCTCTCCTTTTCAACTACTCTCTCCTGCTCTAATCAACATCCGGACTAACGGAGCATGAGCCAGTGCAGATTAGAGAAAGAGGAAGCAGGGTAGAGTCGGGGGAAGAAGAAGAAGAAGGAAAAAAGAAAAAGATGAAAAGCCACTGAAAGAGAAAAGAATTGCTTCGACAGATCCTGCCGAATGCATTACATGGAAAAACAAAGTGAGTAGAGACCAACTACACATCTACACTACACATCACTTGGAGGGGATGCTGAATTAGCAAGTGACAACAGGTAGAGGAGGAAAATGATCGATTAAATATTGCAACTGCACTGCAACTGTCCCCTAAATGGGTCAACACTCGGCTAGGGCTGACAGGACTACTGTGCAATTAGAACTGTAATGACACAGGTGGGAAAGTGGCACAGTGCGGTGGCCCTAGGAGAGAGAAAGAGAGGAGAAAAATGATGGCCAGTGTGTCCAGTGAAGCGTGGCTTCGCAGCCGACACTCACTGTCAGAGTTCAAGGGGAATTGCAAGCTGTGTTTTTTCTCTCAGGCGCATCACAAGCTCCTTCGGAAGAATGCTTTTGAACCAAAAGAAAAAATTATTCTGAATAATGCTTTGCATAAAAATGGAGATTTTTTCTATAGTTAAATTATTAAAGTTAACTGCTATTTTTACATACATAAAAACCAAAAAAGAAAAAGAAGCTTTTAGCAGTATCGATTTGCTTGATCAATTTTGATGGCCAATTTGAGCGACTACTGGAAACCCAGCAAAATGACTAATACTAGATTGAAAAGTCAGCAGAATTCTCGATAAAAACGATAGCATATAAACTAAAGGAAATGAAATTAATCTCAAAATGCTGCAGTTGAGAGCTGCTTCATGGCTGATTAGCCACTACAGTATCTGTCAGTAATCAATTATTTAGAAAAAGAATTTTAAAATTTTAGCAAAATCTTCAGGAAAAAAAGTGCCAATGCACCTTAGTAGTTTCTTTTTAAATTTAATGTATTCCAACAGAAGAAAGTACACTCTTTGTACTGTTGGTAACTGGATGAAAAGTATGAGAAAATTGACGGACTTTGGCAGACAGAAGGTCGCCAAAGTTCTATAAAAGTGCTCCATCTGAAACAATTTTAGCAGTCAAACAGATTGGTTCGGCATTTTCAAAATTTACATCAGTTGAAAAACTTCAAATACATCAATGGCCACTTTTAAAAATTCCGCTTTTTTGTTTGGCGCTCAACAGTTCTTTGTTGCATTTGTGTTTTTTCTGCTAATTTTGCAGCTGCACTTTCTCAACGCATCCACCGTCGGTGATGTTACAGAGTTTCAAGAGCAGCCCAAACAAAGTGCTGAGGCGATAAAGAAGCTTTCTCGCTTTGGAAGTTTGTACCGCTCATCAGGTGAACTTTCCGATGATCGCACACTTTTTGAAAGTCTTTTTGGAGGCAAACAAGCAACAGTGCCACTGCATCTCGATGTGAACAGTGAAATGACTGGCAAAGCCAAAAAGCTCATCTCTTGGATTCGCAGGCAGAGTCTTCAGGACAGCAGTTTGGAGGATGCAGACAAGACTGATGCCCCAGAAAATAGAGGAGCTGCAAAGGCAGGACTGCCAAAAATGGCTAAACGGGTTATGAACTGTAAACCTTTGAAAGAACAGTTCAAAGAGTTTCGCGGTAAGTAGCGAATAAATCACTGGTTGACCCTCTTGCTACTAAATCTTCTTTCTCTCGTTGCTGCAGGAGAAGTTTTCAAGAAGGGGGACAATTCATTTAAGAACAACCTTCGCGATTTCCTTGCCAACTGCAATAACAATGACGGCATTCGATTTTAAGTACCTGAACATATACAATTAATGAACACACACTTTTCACAATCATGACCCGCCTGAGATATTCAACATGTTTTGCGTCGTAGACAAACAAAATATCTAACTCCTAATGTTTCTAAACCCCATTCCCTTACTTTTTAACCAATTTATTGCACTTCTGTGCATTTTCAGCAACTCTTTCATAAAAATTTTATTTTTAAACTAAATCGTTTCAATTAATACGGTTTTACTTATAATAATAAAAAAATGATTTCAATTTTACAATTCTGCCGCTTTTTTCTTATTCCATCTCCACTGCTTTGAACAATACCTGAAGTATAAAACTTATTTATCTACAGTTTTAAAGTAATCATTTAGGATTACTGCTCTTGATGACGTTCAAATGCATTGACGCACTTTATAAGTTAGGGCGGACAAAATTGAATTTAAAAAAAATTAAACCTACCGCGACACCTACTGGAAATAATCAAAGTTATTTGGTTATTCTCAATCCTGAAAGCACACTCACGGTGCAAATAGAAATCAACACACGTGCGCCGGTGTTTACGTTATTTTACCTTGTGTTTATTACCTTTTTTAGCATTTAAAACTTCATATCAACGAGCCATGAAGGTACGACAGGTTTTACTTTTAAAAATTGCTTATCTATAACATTAGTTTCTTTACAGGCTTCGGGCTTTTCAATTGAAATACACAAGTTGTCTGAAGAAGAATTAGTGTTTGACGTTAGAGGATACCACGTTTCTTTTGCCAATGCCATTAGAAGAATCTTGTTGGCTGAAATTCCGTTGATGGCAATTGAAAATGTAGAACTATACAACAACACAAGTGTGATGCACGATGAGTTTCTTGGACTGCGACTTGGACTCATTCCAATCAAGGTTGATGCTAAACTGTTTGAATTCCAAAAAGGTGCGTGTTGTTTTATCTCTTTCATAAATGTTGTCAATAACGTAAATTTTTTTACAGGACAAGTTAATACGGAAAATAATACTATAATCTTCCAGCTGAACGTTCGTAATTTACCAACTGCCAAGGAGAACCTTCATGTGTACAGTCGTGATCTTGAGTGGCAGCCTCTTGGTGATCAGAAAGAAACTTTTCCCGACGGAATTGCACCAGTTGATGGGGACATTCTTATTGCCAAGTTAGCTCCAAGTCAGAAAATTGAAGCCACACTATACTGTCGCAAAGGAATCGGTAAAGATCATGCAAAGTTTTCCCCAGTAGCTGGGTGTTTTTATCGCCACTTGACAACGTTTGACTTGTCAAAAGACAAACCTCTAACTGCTGAAGAAGTTGAAAAGCTAAAGACATGTTTCCCTAAAGGACATTTTAAGTTTCCTGGAGACTCGACGTCAGATTATGACAATGAAAGAGTGAAATCTTTACAAATTGTTAACAATCGATTAGAATCTAGTGAGCTTACCTTTAAGAGTTGTCCCAGTTTGGAGGAGAAGCTTCTCATTACAACGTCTGATGATACTTTGACATGTAAGTTTTTTATCTCTCTAAACTTGTGCCATGATCCTAAACTGTGCATTTTTTTGCAGTTACTGTCGAATCGATTGGAATGGTACCAGCTTACGAATTAGTTCTTGATGCCATTGACACTCTTCGCAGTAAATGCTCTCGATTTCAAAAAATGGTTTCCAAGAAACGTCGTTCGTAGTACTAAAATAAACGTTTTAAAAAACTTTTAATATCAGAAGCTAAGGAGTATATCACAAATTGACTGGCCGTTAGAGGTTACAAAATGTACTTGGTGTGCTTTCCAGTGGCCACTAGTTCATTGTTTTTGTCTTGGTTGTAGATGTTTGCCGTCAGGAAGGCCATTTTACGACCAACTCGAAGTGTTTCAGTCTCCATTCGAATTCGCTGACCATCTTTGACTCCAGATATGTAGGTCATGCTTAGATCAATACTAACAGAAGTCGGAACCTCCTTTCCATCGGCGAGAAAATGCGAATTCAAAGCTAGTGTTGACAGATGGTCAAACAAAGTGGCCATGAATCCGCCGTGCAGAGTGCCTACAATATTACATTCGGCGGGGGTAACTTTCATATCGGCCAGCAGTTTTCCCTTGAAAACATCGCCAATTTCAACCTAAATTCAAGGTGAAGGTTAGAGCTAAGCAAGTTGGGAGAACAGTGCTAACCATATGGAGGACACGATTGAAGGTGCCCGTGTCAACGGCTAGTCGGTACATAGCAATCACTTGACTTCGAAGGGACATCTTCAGCGCGGTCTTTGGGAGATTTAATGTTGCAGAAGTAAAAGCTGGTCAACACAAACACAAACAAACCGGTGAAAGTTTGCGCATGTGCAGTGAGGCCAGCGAACTGTTCCAGTAACAAAACCAAATCGAACTTCATTTGATCTCCCGTCGTCAGCTGATCAAGATCGTCATGAATCCCGTACTGGCTCACTGTGGCAAGTGCTACGAAGTTCCTGGTCCTGGAACTGCTTCCAAGTTTTTTCTCACTGGTTGCCGACAAGTATACTGCCAAAAGTGCCTCGCCACTCAAGGAGCCTGCAAAAAGTGCGGCAAAAACTGTCCCCACCGGTCAGTTGTCAATTCCACAGTGGCTCATGTATTTCAAGATCCGAGCTCTAAAGTCAATCAACTGAAACAATCCATAAGTTTTCAGTCCACTCGCTACAACACCTTTTCCAAGTATTTAAGTGCTCGCCAAACTAATTTGATGAAAGCTCACAAAGAAAGGGATGCTAAAATTCAACGACTAGAAAATCAAATCACTGATCAAGAGAATCAAATTAGCTTGCTAAAACAACAGCAAGCTAATTTCCAAGCAAATTTGCCGAATGTTGACAGTGACATGTCACAGGATTTGCAATCTTCATTTGTGACGAATGCAGTGAATAACGCAATTGGCCATGAGCGAAATAATACAGTTGATAATTTTCTAATAAACATCGGCGACAACATTCCACAGGACTTTTTTCCACTCGACGATTTTGGCAACCGTCCAACTAATAAAGCTAACTACGAAAGTCAACGACACCATCCCAGTTCAAATTTTCACTTCTATGAACGAAAGCCAGAGCCACGTTCTTTTTTGGCGAAACATTCAGCAAGCAACAAGTTTCGTCATTCACGCCACTGATTACTTTTTCATTACCACATACACTAACGATTTATTTTGTTTATAATACCTTTAATTACAATAGTGTCAGATAAATAATCTTTCCATACATAACCAATTTATTTATAAAATCCTTAATTACATATTTTGTTTAAATAATGAGTTGACGACGAAAAAAGTAAAGATGGCTCTAACACTTGATTACAAAAAAGTTACCATGTTCAACTCGAAAAGATTCGATTGTCTTTTCTAAGCGGCACTGCTTTGTAGATGACCGACTTTTCAATCTTTCTCTTGTTGACAGAGTACGGCACTGAGTGGTAGTTGGAGCCATTCTGGCTTGGTGTGGGCTTCCGTCGAGCCTTCACGGCAGCACGACCAGCCTTTCCATTTGATACGGCTGTAATATGCAAACAGAGATTTAGTGTGAAGGAAAGTACCACAGAGACAAACACTTACGCAGGTCAACAAACGGAGGATTTTCAAAGCCAAATGACTTTGAAACTGCTTGCAAGTCCAACTTGTTTATGTCAAAGATATTCTTCAGAGAATGTGAATCGTAAGCACGAACGTACGCCTTGTAGGCTTCTTTTGCAGATAGATTTAAAAAGTAATTACGACTAATCAACTTTTCAATCTGTGGCTGAATGTTCAGAATTTTGCTCCATGAAAACTCATACTCGTTCAATGGAACCTTGGCTTCTTTGAGGTATTGCAGAAAGCCGCGTTCGTCCGGCGTCAAAAAGAGCAGAGCGTGCCCCTTTGCATCAACACCTCGAGCCGTTCGTCCGACACGATGAATGTATTCCTGGTTGATTGAAAATATTGATGAATTAAACTGACACAACTCACAATAATCAAATGCTAAATACCTTTGGATCATCCGGGGGATCATACTGCACAATCCAGTCGACTTGCGGAATATCGAGACCACGAGCAGCAACATCAGTACAGAGAAGAATACCCGATTCAGAGTTGCAAAACTGAAAGAAAGTTGTCGTTCGTTTGCTCTGCTTCTGTTTGCCCTGTAAAACGATACAAAAACAAGGTTGTGAATAAAGCAGTTAATTACATAAATAGTGGACTTACATGAATTGACATCACTGGAAGATCAATGTAATTGAGAAGTTCATGGTGAAACTTTACCGACATGCAAGAGCTGAAGAAGACCATCACTTTTTTGTTTTTGTTCTTTCGCAAAAATGTAAACAGCAACGAGAATCGCTTGTCGCTGGACAGGATGCAGAAACCCTGCTGTAGCCCTGCAACAGTAGCGGCGTCGTCGCTATTTTCATTTGGATCTAAGCCCACGTAAACAGGCTCCTTCTTCAGTGCCAGCGAGATAAGATCATCCGTCTTCTTGGATAAGGTAGCACTGAACAGCATCGTTTGCCGTCTCGTTGGAAGAAGCTTCACAATGGCGCGCATCTCGTCTTCAAAACCAATATCCAGAATCCGATCCGCTTCATCAATAATGAGGCATTGAAGGTTTTTGAATAGAAAGTTTTTGGTGTTTTGTAGATGATCGAGCAGACGGCCAGGGGTGGCCACTAAAATGTTTACACCTCGAACAAGTTTGGCCGCTTCCGAAGATCGATTGGTGCCACCCATAACAAGACCATACGTTTGGTTGTGATACTTCATTAGTTCCTGCAGAACACCAAACGTTTGCATTGATAGTTCTCGGGTGGGAGATATAATCAGAACACCAGTGCCGTTGCGAGGCAAAAACTTTAGCTTATACATCAACTCGATGGCGGGAATCAGGAAAGCCAGTGTTTTACCACTACCAGTTTTGGCTGAAGCGACCAGATCTCTGGATAAATAGAATTACAAATGATTAGATAATGAAAAAACACTTTTTAAACTTCAACATACTTTCCCTCGATGAGATGTGGAATAGACTTTGATTGAATCTCCGTCATGTGAGAGAAGTTCATTTCTCTAACTGCATTTAGAGTTTTATCTGAAACTTTGTCCTTTAAATCGTCAAATGCGCTAGTTGACAGCAATGACTTAACAATGGCCAATTTTGATGTGTCCACCAGCTTAGGACATTCTTCACCAGAAGCTTTCTCTTCTGTATCCTGGCCATTTTCTTTTGGTGGTGATTTCGTTTTGGATGATATCTTCAGTTCTATAAAAAGAAGATCAATATATGCACATTTTTGTAATTTACTGGACTTACTTTTCCTAGGTTCTTCCTCGACATCATCACTGACCACTGGCTCTTCATTATCATCAGCTGACTCTGCTTCATTTGAAAGTGTAGTTGATGAAAAGTTGTTTGTTGCGTTGAGTTTACGTTTCTTCTCCTTCAGCTTTGCCTGCTTCTTCAACTGGCGTTTCACCAGTTCATCCAGATGTTTCGCCATGGTTAGCTCAGCGGTGGACAGAAGATGGTTGAGATATCCAGGTAAAAATCAATTAGGTGCAATGTTCAAAGTAAAATTGTGACCCAAAGCATGAGTCTCGCGCACGTGGGAAAGCGAGCGAGCCAACTCTGCAGGCACAACAGCTGGCAGCTGCTCTCCACAGAGAGCATAACGCTACGTCTGTCAACTTTAATGCGTGGCATCTTACAGAGTCCCGGACTCAACACATTCCCAGCTGTTTTGCAGGCTTGTGTTCCAGAAACTATATTTTAAAATGTATGTCAAATACATCTTTTTACTTCCTATTTTTTACAACTATTTTTTCAAGGGCTTCTGCGTCAGCTTCTAAAGTTACCTTCAAAATAACGCTAACATCAGATCCTAAATTACCCTTCAAAGTGTAAGTCTGAATAAGTGCTGTTTGTTGTCATTATAATCTCATTATATTCGTCTAGGCTTAACGTTCCTGAAAATGCGCCATTTACCGCCGTGTTAAAGTATGCCGCTGAAGAGGTAAGTTGGAAGAGCAACTGAAAGTAAGCGGGTGTTTAATTTTAATATGAAAAATTTAGTTTAAACAGAACCCGGCAACCAGTGCAATCATTACAGATGACGGCATCGGCATCAATCCTTCACAAACAGCTGGTGATGTCTTTCTTAAACATGGCTCTGAACTTCGTCTAATTCCTCGAGATCGCGTTGGAACACACCATTCTTAGGATTAGTAACCAATTCACAAATAAATTATTAAGCAAATAATTTTCATCTGAATTCAATACAATGTGTTGAGTTGTTCATCGACTTGCAGGCAAGAACTTCGTTCTGAAGTAGTCTCAAAAGCTCAGCTACTTTCTTGCGATCTAGGGCATAATCAAGTGATTGAATTTGTAAAGCGAAACAGTAAGATCGCTCAGATAAAGATTTGATATATTTATCTTTTAGCTTTACTGCTAAAATATTTGCTCCTAATAATTTTTTGGTCAGCTTTGGAAACTCCAACTTGATATCTAATTGACATTTGTCAAAGTCTTCACTTTTCCGGACCCAAAATGATAGATCTCGATTGTGAACTTGAGGATAGAGCGACCCTGTGGAGATAATCTTTTCTGGATGCTGTCCTTCAACAGGGTTCTTCATTATGGCGATGTGATCCGAGTACAGAATACGGCAGTCTTTGAGTTGCCAAAAGATTGATAAGCTCGCTTTCATATTTAAAAGTATTTCCTCCAATTTGAGTGTAGAACATTTTACTTCATTCACAACAAGACACCTGTCGACGATTGAAAAACGGGCACTTTCATTTACACTTGTTAGATACTCTCCAATTGTCTTCAGTACTGAATGCACTTCTTCGGATGCTACATTGCCAATAAGAACAGTAGGCTGAAGCGCCAAGTCAGTGACTGAAGAAACAAATGAGTTGGGCCAATCGTCCTTTAGTAGTTTTCGGATTGAGTCAGTAAACTGTTGAAAAGCTGGCAGTTGATGTATGAGTTTGCTGGAAAGGTTATTAAAACTACGGTTTGAAATACTGATTGAAACTTAGTTACTCTTCACACTTACTCTTTTGCCAGTTGCAAGCGTTGTGTAATGTCTTCCCTCAGCTCAAACTGAAAAACATTACCGCCTTGGAAATTGTTGAAAGCCTGATTTCGAAGTCGATAACCAAAGGGCTGATAAAAACTAATTTTTTTCATTATCTCAGTTGCTTCCTTTTCACAGTGCATTCTTTCGCTTGAACACATCATACTGTATTGCTTCAAATTGTGTTTGAATTGACTCTTCAAAAAGTGTAATGAGTTGCCCATGAGGTTGTCAATTAAATCCACTCCAAAGGATGTTACATTCGTCAAAACAAAATTACCACATGCAGCCATTTCGGTGAGCTGCCAAGAATCATTCCAGCTCCGGTGCCGTTCTTCGGGTTCCACTTCATTTAGACCACTTTGACCGTAACAGAGTGACATGTAAACAGTGGCTTTCAAGTGAGAGTGTTTTGTAAAAAGTGCTTGCATGCTTTTGAACGTTTTTTCAAGTAAATCCCGATTCAAGTGTATTTTCATTTTAACGTTTTTCACATGAGGAAAATTGAAAACGACGATCAACGTCGAATACTTGCCACTGGATAGAGTCCTCTCTAAATTTTGATTAACTTCAAGTTGAGTGCAATCCACATCTAGCCAAACTGGAACTTTTAAAGAGTTTAGTTCTCTTATGTTATCTCGAACTAATTCATCAACGATGAAAATGTCGGTCTGTTGATCATTGTCGTAATCGTTGGCATTTTTCTTATATAAATCTGTAGCAATCAAATCAATGTCTTGACAGTTTCCAGAATCATTCAAACTGGTGGCGAGAACTCGAGCAAAACTAAAATTGCCTTCTCCTGTCAAAAAGACGATTAAAAAGTTAATTTTAAATATTCTCAACTTAAAACTATCTTACCGAGCAATAAGATGAATTTTCGAGCCATTTTTTGGGATATTCTTCCAAAGGAGCGCACAAAAACATTTTTTCTCAGCTGTCAGTCTGTCCGTCCTGTCAACGCATGGTCACCGATTTTACCTCTGTTTTGTTTACATTTTTTCGGGCTTGTTTCTCACTACCTGTGGCTTGATAAGTGTCGTGCCAAGATCAGAATGTTAAATCTAAGCTTCAATAGCTTGATTGTCAAGTCAAATTACTACTTTTCAAGATCTATCTTGAAAACTGTGCCATGTTTTCTAAAAAATCACATCATGCCGGTACGTTTTGTTACAAGTTTGTCTAAAAGCAAAAACCAGCCCTCTTCAGGTAAAAACCAGTGTCTACATGTTTGATGAAAATTAATATGTGCCATTTTTTAATTAGTGGAGATTACTTATAAGAACATTGACAAAACAAAATACAATGTTTTGTTGTCAAATTCGGCTTCATCAGCTTCCTCCGGTCGCGCTGGTTTACAAATCACACAGGACATGATCGACCAAGTACTTCAACAATACGAGTACATCAAGTACATGGTTGGCCACGTTCCATCAGACTTGACGACGGAGAACATGTCAGATCTGATTCATATGCAAAAAGAAAAGGAAAGAGAACGCTTCCTTCGATATCTGTTTCTGACGGAAAGTCGAAAGCTCAAAGACCGTCAAAAGAAAGCTGAAAAATCAGCGCAATACCAACAGTTCAATGAGCAAAGGTCGGAGCGAACTTTTGGCATTTTTGATGAGCATGGCGAGCTGAGTTATCGTCTTTGGGGGAACACACTGATGTCACGAATCAATGCTCGTTGCATTTCTCACTTACGAACCGAACCAAAGCTTCGCTACGCCTCGCTTTTTGGCCAGAAGCTAATTATTGATCTTGACTACGATGAACTAATGACCCTAAGTGAATGTCGCATTCAAGTGCGCCACATTGTCATGATGATGGTGAACAATCTGAGCTACAGTGAGCCGTACGATATTTACTTCACCAATTGCGACCACACTAAACCGACTATGAAAAGCTTAGAGAAGTACTACGAGACGACACCTTTTTCACAACTGGCTTTCGATGATCATTTTCTTAGCAAAAGCTACCTGGATGCTTTTAACAAGGACCAGCTGGTGTACTTGACACCGAACGCAACCGAAAAGATGCAAGAGTATAATCACGATGATATTTACATTGTCGGAGGGTTCCTCGATAAAAGTTGCCTTAACAAGCCAGCCAGTCATATGAAGGCAACTCGTGAGGGTAAGTTCTTTTTTTTGTCAATTGATTAACCATTGAGCACTTATAATTTTATTAACACTTTAGGAATACGGCAGTACCGCCTTCCGCTAGATGAGCACGTTGTATGGGGCTCAGGGTCATCAAAGCATCTATGCATCATGCACATGGTTGGAATACTGAACAGCCTCAAAGAAGGCAATGACTGGTCAACGACGCTGCAGACTAATATTCCCAAGCGAAAGCTGAAAGACAATGAAGTAGTGCTGCGGGAAGAAGAAAAGAGGCGCGTCGCCTACTTGCGAAGAAAACTGTCAATTGAAAAGGATAACTTTAATTTGAGTAAACTCCAGCAGCAGTTGCTGTGATGATGGTGGTGATGGTGATGATAAGTACAAAAAAGTGTCTCAATTTGTGGGTACTACTTTTGGTAACGTTGAACCAGCGCATGAGTGAATGAGGAGATCAAGATGAGTATGCCGGCAGCGGCAAAGACGCCCGTGTAGGAGTTGGTCAGTTCGTAGAGCAGCCCTGCCAGAGGGGGGCCGATGATGCTGCTGATGCCTCGGAAGAAGATGACCAGCCCAAAAGTGGTGGACAGCAGGTCCAGACCGAGCAGGTCAACCAAGATGATGGAGGTGAGGGACATGTAGGATGCTGGAACAGTGTTTGAGTGGGTAAATAGTTAAACCTTTGTTAAACACTCACAGATAAAGAAGCCAAATAGAATGCAGTCAAGCATGAGTGTCCAGTAGGAGGGACAGAATGGAATGGCAATGGTGGCCAGTGCGGTGATCAGCAGGCAGCAGTTGTTGATCAGCAGTGCGGTGATCTTCACCGAGGAGCCGCAGATTCGCTTGCCGGCAAACTTGTCCGAAATGAGACCGAAAATTAGCCGTCCAACGACATTGGAAATGCCAATTGCCGAGAGCAGCAAGGCCGCCTCATTGGCACTGGCTTTCCTTTCGCCCACTGCCAAAGTCAGTCTAATTGATTAGTGAACGATTGAGGACTTTACATACCGTAAATGCTCTCCTCGGCGTATCCGGCAATGTACACATAGGGAATGTAGTAGCCCGACATGCCGAATACGTTTGCTATCGACAGCAAAGTCATCACTGGCATTTTGAGCACCGATAGGTCAAAGATGGCGCCGATTGAGCTTTTTGATCTGTCAGTTGATTTCTTTTTCGTAGCATTGGTTGTTGTTCTCTTCGGTGCAGGTGCCTCTGCTTCACCTTTGCTAGTCAGTGGCTCTGAGTTTATACTGGCATTCTTGCTTTCTTTCAGACACTTCTTCTTTTTGTCTGCTGTAAGTGGTTTCATTAGCATTCCGTAGAGCGTGCATGTTAGTGCGAGACCTGTAATGCATTTGGGAATTGGTTATGTAGTCGATTTGTTTTTACTCAAATTAAATACCAAACTGGTGCAACTATAAGAAAACGTGCTAAGACAATGTGCTAAGAGGCATACAAAGAAAAATCGTGATCCTGCACAGATATATGCTAATAAGTTGCTTTCAGGGATAATATTCTTGTAAGATTTAGAAAGATAAACAAAAGTGCATGGCAACAAAGAAGCCTAAAAAAGGGCAGACCGTTAAAATAGTTCATCTTCAGGTGCACTGTTTTTTGTTTCAGATTTTTCCAGTGCTTTCGGAATGTACGCCATGAGAATGCAAACATTGTTTTACGAAGCATTAGCCTGACTATTTAGAAGTGGCACGCAATGTAATAATCGTACTCTATAGATTCAAGCTGATACAAAAATGACCTCCAAAAGGGACACAAATGTCCTGAGGGGGCTGTTGCTAAATATGAGCCGATTAGAAATGTCAAGGTTTGATTACAAATAACAAGGTAACTAGCAGCGAAATACCGCTGACTAACTTTTGTCCACCAGCTGCCAAATGTCAATAAAATTTAATGAAACGAATTAAAATTGATACGCTGAAAGATTGCACTCTCAAACTTACTGGCTAAAATTCGAAGTGATGTTTTCCAGTGGTACGACTCAAGCAGCCAGGAGACCATTGGCGCAAATGAGAAGGCGCCCATTCCTGAGCCACAGACGGCGATTCCGGTCGCCAGTGCTCGCTTGCTGGTGAAGTAGTAGCCCACGGAGACGATGGACGGCAGATAGATTAGCCCAAAGAAGCCACCAGCTGCAGAGCAGAAACGAAGAAGAAGAGAAATGTGTGTGTTTTCGTTAGTTCTACTGATAATGGCCGTCGGCGAATCGTTCCTTACTAATCGTTCCATATGTCAATATTAGAACGTAGACGTTGGGTACAAAAGTTGATACGCCTAAAGAAATGGCTGCCACTATACTACCCACGATGGCCACTGGCCGACAGCCAAAGCGATTTACGAAACCCGATACGAAGAGCCCTTAGTGTACAGTGGGAAGGAGCAGAGTTATAATTGAAAAGCGCTCGTGAAGATTAGTGCAGGTGTCTCTGCACGCCATACCTGCAGTCATGTAGCAACCGCTGAGCAGAGAGCCAGCAAGGGCAGTGATCGCCTTGCCCGAGTGAAACTCCGCCATAAAGTAGGGCAGGAACAGGCCAAAGGTGTAGCAGATTCCATCGACGGTGAAGTTGCACATGAAACTGGCGAACACCACAATCCAGCCATATCCACCATCAGGTGCTTTGATCACTTCGGGGTCAAGTGGATCGGTGGTCGATTCACTGTCGCCCTCTTCTGACGCATCAATTGCAATGGTTGTTGAGAAGCGGCCGAATTCGACCGACTTGGCGTTCAGTGTAATTTCATAAGAACGACGCTTACCACTTTGAAATTCGGCATCGTTCATATTAAACTGGTTTTCGACTGTTTGATTTTGTGACATGTTCTATCGGCACTTGTTAGAAAAGATGGGTTTTTTTGTAAAGAATGAATCAAATTGCGCCTAAACACCAGATTTTATTTTTAAGTAATGCTTTTGAAATAACGCACTAACTTGAAAAGCATTTAAGTCAACAAATTACATTGAAAAAACGATGAAGACTAGTGCAAAGCGGATGGAATGCGAATATTAACAAACTTATCAACCCGTAGCAAGTGATAAAAAACCGAAAAGACTTCACACTACCACACAACATGATGGCGAAACATGTGCTAAAGACGCATTCGCGCCACACAAGAAGACCATGCGACTCACACGACCGATTACATTACTCGAAAGCCTAGGAGTGAAGCGTGAAGAAGGCGTAAAGAGAGATGGGTTATTTATGATTATGGCTAAGGGTGAGACTGATAAGTGGAGGTTGAAAGAGACCGAACACTGGGGTGGATTGCTCAGTGGCGGCGTGCACTGATACCTTCACAGTCTTTGATATGTAATGTCCCATCGGCTACTCTCAAAATCAGTGAAGACAAAGTGAAATGAGCTGATTAAATGCTCTATTAGCTGGTCATTGTGTACTGAAGCGACGCAGGTGTCACAAAATAACGGAAAAGCCGTGGATCATGAAGGAAGACATCAAAAGTGAGTGACAACAAACAATTACATCAGGCGAAGGCATCAGTGCTGGTGATATTCAATCAGACTAGAGCTGATTACTGACTTGTTATCGTTAACCAAATACATGTTTTCTATTTGTTGATTTGATTTCCTCACTTGTTCCTCACTGCTTCATCTTACGACATTTGATTTTCCTCTATGTGACAGCCAAGTACATCACACTGTTTGGGCATAACTGTCTCCCTTGATCACCACTGAGATCACCACCATCGTACTACTTTGAGCACACTGATTGAGCTTACTGATTTGAGACACAAGTGCCAAGTGTAAAAGTGCCGTTTACAGACAGACATGCAGTTCTGAGAATGTCTACAGATGTCTGCCTGACCCTCTTTTGGTCAGTGTCTAGTGAATTGCACCCAAAGTGGCACTATAGCGCTTTTTGACGTTAAACCGTTAAGTTTTTCAATTTAGTCACTAGTTTGTGAACTTTTTTTGGAGCATTCTATGTGTTTGTAAGGGAAAAAATGTGGCCACTTTTGCTCTGTGATAAGCGTACCCTCAATTGTGTCTGGCGTCTAAGTAGGAATTACGCACACTTTAGCAATGAAAAGAAATGGTGATTCACAAATTGAAGCAATTCAATGGCAAACTAATTTCAATATCAAGCTACATCCGCTTGATAAAAATAGGGTTGATATTGTTATTTGAAGAAGCAATTATCAAAGTGCTATTCCAAGTTTTTTTAAATTGCAAAATGTCTTTCTTGAATTGAATTCGTGGAAAAACTAGACAGAACTACACAGTAAATGCAAAAATGACATCATGAAAAATAGTGAAATCAAGTGAAGTAAACCAGAGCTGCGCCTTTCCTGAGCCACTTCAGCTAATCATTGAGCTCTTTTTTAGTTTAGTGTTAAACTCTAATCTAAACATCGTCGTAACTTATCTACTCTGAGCGACTAGGAATTTATATAAAAATATTAGCTTTTCGATTAAGCTTTTACTGACAGAAGGCAGCAAAAGCAAGAGCTGTACTATCAAAACGGCAAAGCCAAATGAAGCTACACTGATAAGCAGACAGTAGGGAAGTCATTATGCAAAGTACAATGTCCATGAAAGACGGAGGGAACAAGGATGGTGGCATAAAACTCTTTGTGAACTGACTCTTTGTGCCGACTACTCTGATTGCCGCCGACACACTTTTCTTGTTAAATAATCTTTCAAGGCAGCCAAATTTATTTTCCCTTCAATAAGGACATTTTGTTTGTTTAACTATAAGTATTACCACGTTTCTAGGCATGCTTTTGTAAACATTTAAAAAAAGTTTAACAAAAAGTTTACCAATCGGAAAGCTTTATTGAAACTTTTTGATTTTCTGGTGTGTTTTTTCTGGTGTGTTTTTGGGCACTAACTACAGCTAGTTTAATTTTTCAGCAGTTTGTGCATGTTAAAAAGAGTTTTTTCACATAGTACTACTCGGTAATTTGGTAACCTGCAATCAAGTTTACAAAATAATTCACAGAGCTGTAATTACATGATTCTTGCCAAGAAACAATAGGTCAAAGAAATACCATTCATTAGAAAAGGAAATAAAATGCTTAATTAGGTTGCCCGGTCGCCACTGTGTGTAGCTGCCATAAAGAAACAATTTTACCGACTGAATATACTCATTATTTGTCCCCATTCTTTACCAGAGTATCTTTTATTCAACTAGAAGACCAGTTGCCAATTAACTCTTTAATTACAATGTGTTCCGTCTGCTATCAACAGGCACAGTGTACAACAACATGAGAGCTTGTACAATGTCCTGGGTATCAATGACACTTTGGTAATGACGCTGATTGAGATGAAAAGAGAGCGGTTCAATGTGTCAGTGCATTTCAGCCTATCGAATCATATGTTGACTTGAGCCAATCGACAGTAAAGTGAGTGCTCTCGCAGTGACTAACTGCTAAAGATGATGTGTCTCCTTGCTGCCGTCTCTCTCTCAGGTATCACATTTCGCGGTTGAATTGTCTGAAAGCAGACAGTCGAATCGATAAGAGCAAAAGAGCTCTGCACAGTGTCTGTCGGCAGCTTTGCTTGCCTCATTGGCTTTTCCCTCCCTCTCTCCCTCCTCCTTTTCTCAGGTTGTACGATTTGAACTTTCTGACAGCTGATCATTAGCGTTGCATTGCGTGGCAGAGAGAGAGAGAGAGAGAGAGGCTTGCTCACTAAACTTGTTTATCTTCTTCTTTTGTTGATTAGGCTTGCCTGGCCATGAGATAAAGCACGTGCTTGTCATTGTTTGAGATTGCCGGAGAAAGCCAGCCTCTACAGCAAATTAGCACCCTCGGCCACAGGCAATGAACACACGCGAACACACAACTTTGGCCTGTGGTTCTCTTATGAGACTTGCCAAGCATACATTCCAATTACTTGTTGTCGTTTGTTCATTTGAACCCCTTAAAAGATCATGTCTGCACTCTATCGAACATTGATTGCCGTCGCTGACAAGCGTGTTCCACCGAAGCTGCGCCCACTGTGGGAGCACCCTGCCGGCCCAAAGACCGTCTTCTTCTATTCACCACTGATGAAATGGGCCCTGGTGGTGGCAGGGTTGTCTGATTTGAATCGCCCCGTGGAGAAGATCTCACCCAGTCAGTCTGCCTCCCTGGCCGCCACCGGCTTCATTTGGGCTCGCTACTGCCTGGTGATCACACCGAAAAACTACGCTCTCATGCTGGTCAATCTCTTTGTAGGACTAACTAATCTAGCCCAACTTGGCCGAGTGGGTGCAGCTCGCCTGACCGCCGCACCAACTGATAGCCACTGACTGGCCTTGCACCTTTTCTTTCGTCGACGAATTGTCAAGTTATCCTCCAAACCTACTGGTACCGTTCTTTCAAATGTCGTTAATATTTTGTTTTCAAATATTTAACTTAAACTCTCAAGTAAATAGTGATGTTTAATATGCTTTAGTATGTTCTATAAAAGCTAATCGGTCAATCAGAATTCGGTCAGTCGACCACTTGGTCACTAGTTGGTTTTGATTATCATTGTCCTCTTTATTGGGCAAACATTGCTTCTGCCAGGTATAAAAATTGTTCTCAGTGCAATGTCCTTATCTGCCAACACATTAAGTCGTCCTTGCCGCCTGCGAAAAGAATAGTGCGAACAGGTCAGTTACCTTGCATTTGATACCAGCTCGTAAAGCAGTTCAACAATCTACCCAAGGACACTTCAATGAACTGCTAAGAATGTCCAGTGGTCTGAGGCCGTGAGAGACTTATCGGCTGCTGCAATGACGCAGGTGAGGTCATCATCTCCTGCAGTGATAATCACATGTATACAGCGTCTGTTGCGTGTCCTAGGTAGGCGCAGTTCAAGGCTGTTCAAGTAACCTTGCAGAATTTTTTATTTTCAAAAACCTAAGTTCAATTTGTGACGCAAAGTAGTTTGACAGATTACCGTAAAAACTGCAAAGCGGTTGTGCTTCATCGAACCGACTTTCGGGTGATCAGAGTTTTCTCTTCTTGGGTACATTGTTTTGACATTTTTAGAGTACTTACTTAACATTTGATTGTTTGTTTTTAATAAAATATGCGTGTTTGTTTGTTTTGGCATATTTCCAAAAACTCAAAAGTATTTTTCAAGTAAAATGTTTTATCTTGTGGTTACTCGTCCATTTTGTTTTCTAGCCGTGTATATTCAACTTCATATGGTTCATTTCCTCATTGTTTCACTCGTGTTGCAAGCATATGAATCAGTAAACAGTGGCAGTAAGCCATTTTAATTATCAGTAGAATTTTGTTTACTAATAACAGTTAGACTTCTCCCAAGGCGGTGTTTTCTGAAGCCGTTGCACCCTAACTTTTATGACAAAAGAAAATATACAATGTCAATATACATTGCTGTTTTACAGATATAACTAATATTGTTCATTTTTTGTGGCCACGATTATTATATTAATAGAAAGAGATTCACAGCTTACCATTTAAATGTAGTTGCAACCACCGCTTTCCTAATGAACTTTTTGCTCTGACGAGCACTCATAAATGTAATTGTATATTTCTTTGCATTTTATCGTTAGATAAACTACATTTATTTACAAAAAGATCTAAATTTTCTTATCATTTCAAAATAAGTTATTTCCTCCAATGAATCATCGTATACACGCACACTATCAAATAGTCAGCCATTTAATACTTCATTTCCGTTTGATAAAGTTTCCATTTGTTGCCGTAATCAATTACTAACTTGTTGAAGTTGCATTAAAGCAAAAGTTTTTAATCAGACAAAATCTTGATAACTTCAAAGTACTTTGTTTATCAAAAAACATTTTTAATTTATTTGAAATTTGTTAATAGTAGAAACGTTTTAAAAAATTTAACTTTTAACTGTTTAAAAATATTAAAAGAAAAAGTAGACAATGTTTAAAATCATTAAACACTTTATTAAATATATTTTTAATTGATATCAATAAAGCAATAGAAAATGGCATGATTTTTGGTGAATTGGTTTTTGGGACAATGTGAATTTTAATCGTTTTATAGATGCGCCAGTGGGAAAGGGAATGCTGTGTACTCAACAAGTGCACCACACCAGTGTACCGAAGCCAGAAATTATGTGAAACATTTGCCGAGAATTACTCTTGTAACAGTGTTTATTGTGCAACAGTTTGTGTTTGTGCGAAAAGTAAGTTAACTTTATATATATTTTGTCAAAAGAACAACCAATATTTTCAAACATTTTTCTACTTGTGTGTGCGTTTGTGTGTTTGGTTAAGTGAAACTGTAATTGTCAACCCCAATGAATTTTGCTCTGTTAGTTGTTGCTGCAAGTTGTCTTTGAAATGAATAAACATGTGTCATTATTTAGTAGCGAATGCCTTCATCATCGAACGGTGATTTCTTGTACCGAATGCCCTCATCGTCAAAGGGAGACTTTTTGAAGCGGATTCCCTCAGCATCAAAAGGAGACTTTTTGAAACGGATTCCTTCAGCCTCAAAGGGAGATTTCTTGAAACGGATTCCTTCAGCATCAAAGGGAGACTTCTTGTAGCGGATTCCCTCATCATCGAAAGGCGATTTCTTAAATCGAATTCCTTCCTCAGCAAAAGGGGACGACTTTTTGTATCGAATGCCCTCTTCATCAAACGGTGACTTCTTGTAGCGAATTCCCTCCTCGGCAAACGGCGAAGATTTCTTATATCGAATGCCCTCATCATCAAAGGGAGACTTCTTAAAGCGAATGCCTGCAAAGAAGAAAGGTCAATTTAGTCATGTGTTTCCAAACAATTTTTCTTTACTTGTGAGCACTTAATCAGTGCTATAATACACTGTGCAATCAATTGGTATTTTCAAAATATTGTTTTTAGTTTTCTGCCTAGCCAATCGATCATAAACATACACTCATTTTATTGACCTTTTCTCACTTTAGTTTTACCAGACATTTCCTGCCATCAATCATATCATTTGGACTGCTACTTACTGCTACCTGGCACCTTTCAAACAGGAGAGTCTGCTTCTCGTAATTGCACAGTCATGAGGAAGTGCACCTAGCGCTAGTTTGTGTTGCAAGAATGCTTTAACTTTTTTCTTATACTGATTACTTTTCCTCTATAAATTATAATCAAGTAATCATATAAAGGATTCTTTGTTTTGATGGTCATTTTTTCTCATTGTAAAGCTAGTTTTTTAGCAGTGTATACCTTAACCTTGCGCATTTTGACCAACCCAAAAAATATGTGTTCAATAAAAATTGATTTTAAAAAACTAGAAAATAGTTGTTTTGAAACTTAACAAAGCATATTTTTCTTAACTATCGACTGGCAACACTTTCAAAAACCTGACTGAAAATCACTGCAGTGTGGCATTTTATAATTGAAAGGACAATTTAGTATTTAGAGTAGTAAATTAATGGTGCAATGGACAAGAGACGAGTAGTGGCAGTGCAGTGGAAGGGCAAGCGGACAAAAGACGAGGTAACGAGGGTAACGAGGGTAACGATAGGAGAGAGAGACGAGCAGGAGGTACTGTGAGGTTGTCAGTGCACAAGTCAGAAGTGTGGAGTTGTGCTCACCTTCATTTGCAAATGGGTATCCGTTGTTGGAGAGTTCAAAGGAGCTCAGATCAGCATCAGTGGCAGATCCTCGCTTGAAACGAATTCCCTCTTTGTCAAAAGGATTTTTCTTTACTAGATTCTTCACAAAACGAGTTGGCTGCTCAGCACTGTTGCCAAGGTCGGCGTCCACCAGCGCTGGCACGGCTGAAACTGGGCTGGCCTTTTCAAGGTGGTTATTGCCACTGTGCATCATCCACGAACTGGAAGGATAGTTTCTGTTGCTCAGCTCACCGAATCGACGCAACATCAAAAGCTGACCAATGAGGGTAGGCCGTCGTGGTTGAAAGTGCTGCATCGAATGATTACCAAGCGTTGTTGGCGTCATTGAGGAGTGCGACGAGGCCAGTGCGTCGCTGTGAAGTGGAGGGGCTGAGGTCGGCGTAAACGTGGTAGTGCCTGAGGGAGTAGTACCAGTGGACATCACCACCGTTGAGGGATTAAACGCCACTGTAGTGCCCAAACGAGAAAGGCGCTGGAGAAGGTGTCCTGGTTTAGTGGTGCTTGGTTGCACGTAAAGGCGTACCAGGTAAGAGTTGCCACCACCAGTGCTATTGTTCCGCTTAAATCGAATTCCCTCGTTGGCAAAAAGAAAGTCCAGTTTCTTTGAGAATGTGTCAGAGTTTTCTCCGGAGTAATCGTAGTCTGCTGATCGTTTGGAGTGCTTGTGCTGAAGCTGAACCGCTGAACTTCTGTCTCGCATTGCACCATTCACCTCTTCCACTCTCTGGCCTTTTTCTCTACTGGTGACAGAGAGCAAAGAACGACACCAATTGGGCGTCATCTGGCTTTGTTTTTCAAGTAATACAGACGACTTTTGAGCACTGCCGCCTCTCACTGGTCCACTGTCCTGTCCGTTAAGAAGTTGCACCAGTCCAACGGGTCCGTGCTCTGCTCAACAGTGTTATTATTGTTTAATACTAGTGGTATTATTTGTGTAAATTAAATTATACAACTGCTAACATAATATCAAATCAAAATATTTTTACTGCACTGTGTTAGATTTTGAATAGTTTATATAACTGTTGGTGATTGTATTTTTTTACCCTGTTTTTTGCAAAAACAAAAATTATATTTGCTTACCTAAAGAGAGTGGTCGCGTATAGGAAAAGAGTTGCTGACAGAGCTGCCGCGCCTTCTCCAGCTCCAGAGGGCTTGCATGCATCGGTGCCGCGCTTTGGGCTGACAACGACATCTTCTGCAGGAATGCATCGCTGGGCACATTGCGCTTGTTCACTGCCAAAGCATCCTGAGCATCGACCGTTTCTTTGGTCAAACTGTTAACCACTGCAGAGTTGGTGAGAACTTTGTTCTCTCGTTCGCCATTGGACTCGATGCTAGCCAAACTCAAAGCGCAGCAGTGGACGAGAACCAGGAGAAGAAACTGGGCGCATTTCATTCCCGTTGACTTAGTGGTGAAGTTCATTGTGAAGTAAGTGCTGATGTTAGAGGTGGACTCTAGTGAAAGAATGCCCGCTTTACTCTAACTTTTCAATGGGTTGATTTTTTCTTTAAGCTTGTTAACGATTTCTCTTTTGTCGGCTATTTTCTTCTAAGCACCAGTAATAGGATTTTGCAAGATTTTCTGAATTACTGATTTTGTTTGTATGTAAGTTACATGGACGTGTTGTTATTGCTTTAAAATGATGATAAGGTTTGCGCCTTCACTGAGGACGCCTCACTGCGAGTAAAAGACAATTATGTTGCTTTTTTAGTCAAATGAAAGCATATGCAGCTGCTGGATTAGTGCTGATAAAAAGATTGATGTACAGAATGGTGCAGGCAGCAGTCGGTAGGGAGGGAAGATGCACAGGGAATGCTTCCAGGATGAGTGCACCAGATCAAGTGAGAAGACAACTGCCGTTTTGCTGGCTTTATAAAGGCCGTTTCACCGGCCACACTGGATAGTGGGCGAAACGGTGGTGGTGGTGGTCGTCTTCTTCTTTGTCCTCGTGTTGCCGCTGCTTCTGCTGGCGGTTTTTCAGCGACAGGACGGTGGTGTCTGTTGCTGCTTCCTCTCACCGCGAACACTACCCAGTGTGTCAGTGTATTTCAAAATGCCACTAAATTTTGGCGCTTGTCCGAGTGCTTTGAAATGCCATTTCACACAAGAAAACGGGCGGTACGGCGGCCAGCCATTGGCTCCTTTGTTTTTTCCCACACGACTGAATGAGGAAGAGTAAATGGAACTCTACTAAGCAAGGTGCAAAAGAAGGACGGCTTTCGGGCAGTTTTCGTTCTACACCGTTAGTTCAAATTTTTTGGGGGGTACGGCAGGTTGTTGCAGTGCTCACCAAGTTTCAGAATGCTCAAAATTTACCAATTTTAAAACATTTTTCTGTTACATCCACTCTACATTGCACGCTTATGAGTGGTCACACTTTTTACTGACAGAAAGGTATTCATTAATGCATTAATAACTAGTTGATTTTGTAAATGTTAACATGTTTGAACTCAAGTCAAAAATTGGTTTTTTGCAATGACACCTTGTTTGCATCCTAAACAGGCTTTCGCTAAATGTTAACATAAAAACAAAAATCGGATTTCAAATTAAAATGCGTCAAATGCAAAAAGCATTTATAACAATGATTTACTAACCTCTTACTGCATTAAAAAACACCTTAACTAGGTTTACACTTGTAAAAGAGAAAAGTTTACTGTTGCACAGAGAGATGATGTTCTTGTCGACAACCCATTAGTGCGTCTTCACATGTAGTTTCTATCACCTTCGAGGCAAAATGACATGACTTTTATGTTTGCAAGCACTGTTTAACAAGCAATTAGCTTTGTTATTTAGGCATTGCCATGACAGTGCAAGAAACGCCTTGCTCATCAAGCATAATTGAAAATTTGTGCACCTTTTAGACCGTTTTTATATTATAATTTAATTTACGGAAGTCTACTGTTTGTTGTTTTTATCTCGATTTGCTGGCTCGTATAAAATGATAATCTAATTTATTTTTACTCGATAGTCAAGTCTCGACCTTTTCTGTTCATTATGACCGTTGCCGTCACAAAAAAACACATTTATTACTGTCTACTGGATGCATTGAAAGTGTTGCAAACAGTTTCACTTCATTTTTTTAAAATCTCAATTTCTTTTTATCTGCATGTTTAGATTTTATTAAACCATAAACTTAAAAATAACTAATCATTTTTTATTAAATTGTTATTGAATACACTTTTTTTAAATATCAATATTTAGATGGTAAATTATGAGTATAATTAAAAACTTATTTGAGTTTTTACGTTAGTAAAAAATCAAAAATACTTCACTGCAATACTTTTATCCAAACATTATTTAAACATTTTTTCAAATTTACTTTGAATTTTGTTGGAACTTTTGTTAAAAATTCATGATGAACAAATAACTAGCATTTAGAATAAAAATTGTTTTGTTTTGAAACTACTTGACCATTTTTTACAGGCATCGTTAAATATGATTTAATAATTTTGATCTTAGTCTGTTTCAAGCAATTTAATGCTTAACAATAAATGTTTGTACTATAAAAAATAGTTTTATGATTTATTAATTAGCAATTTTCAAAATTACTTTTTATAAACTCTATTTAAAAAACTTGTTTTTGAGTTGATATTTAAATTGTTGTTATTTATTATTTATATTTTTTGCAATAAACGAGTTTAACATTTATCTCACCTTCATATGTTTTTACTTTTAATTTTTTGTTTTTAATTTTTAATTTAATTTAAGTTTAGTTTTGAAAATGCACAATAAAAACTGAGACAAATTAAAGCTAATTTTTTTGTTTTTGTTGATTTTGTTTACAATAACCAAGTTGATTAAGTTATTTCGCTTTTTTAGGCAGTTTGTTAGTGTTTATAAATTTAAAATTTAAAAAATTGTTTTTGGTTATAAAACTTAACTAAGCTTTTTGCAATTTTACTTTGCTCAATAATAAATTATTTCTAAACAACTCATTATGTTAAAACTTGTTTTAATTAACAACAAAAACAGTTTATTTATTGAAAATTAAGTAATTAATTTGTTGTTAAATTTTAGTTAAAAAATTACAAGTTTTATTTTTTATATTATTTGTTTTATTTATTTTAAGTTAAGATAAGGTTAAATTAAAAAATTTTGATTTTTAAGGGGGGACACCGCGCACTTTTTGAGTGCTTTTTCAAATTTTGATTTTGGCGTGGCTATGATGTTCATGAAACATGTACTCAATACGAATTGCTAAGACTATCATGTAGAACAGTTTAGTGTTGATAGCTTGGCCCTACGATGACTGGGTCGCTGTCGGTAACGACACCAATTTTCTGACCAAAACGGTAACCAGATCGGTATCATAGGAAGGTGGCATAGCTAAATTGAAGGTGCCAAACGAAAGATGACAATTAAAACTAAAGATTGGCAGGGCTATATTAATTTTAAGTGGTTCCGGTTTTCCGTTGCTGATTTTTAATTCAAGATTTCAGATAAAAAAAACACAAAAATGACGTTTTGTAATTTTAAAAAATTTTTTAAATAAGAAAAAAAGATAAAATTTAAAAATCTGGTCCTGCCAATCTCAAGATTAGGTTTTTAGCTTTAATTTGGCACCTTAAAATATTTTATGTGAGTTTTCGATCATACCGATCTGGTTACCGTTAGGTTAAAAGATCTTGGCAAAAAAGCTATTGACATGAATGAGAAACTAAAAAATTCGAAAATATTTTATGGTGCGCGCTGTCCCCCCTTAACATTAAAATTTTATTTTATATTTTGCAATTGAATTTTAAATAGTCAAAAATTGTTTTAAAACAATCTCATTTATTTTGAAATTAAATTTAGCATTATAAATAAAAGTCAAAATTAGCTGCGTTAAAATAATGATAATAGAGAAAACTATTGATAATTTACATATAAATTTTACCGTGTATTTTATATTATTGATAAAGTTTGAAGCTTTTAATTTGTTTTTTAGTAATTTAATTCTAAAGCACTTTCTAGTTTACATATGTTTGTCTGCTACCTGTTTTTGGTCATTTCCGTCAAACATCTAAGTAATAGATTATTTTTAACTGTACACTTGTATCTATAGTAAACCTGTATTTCATATTTCAAATCTTTAAAAGATCGCATTTCAAACAAAAGCATTATTTTATAATGTCAAAATGAATCCGATAAAATTTTTTTTAAATTGTCATCTCAATCTTGATTTTTGTTTGCTATGAATTAAAGTTGTTTCAAATAAAATTTTGTTAAAAATATTTAACTTTGTTTTTCAAAAAATTTTGTTAAAATTTTATAATTTTTTACTTTGTTTTAGACAAACTTTAAAAAAGAATGTTGGCAAAAATGTCTGAAAAGTTAAATAATAAATAAATTTAAAATTGCTTTTTGTTCAATATTTTTTAAGCAATTAGATTTTTAATAGTTTTTAAAAAATCATATTCACAGTGCTGTTTTGTTTTATTAAATAACATTTATTTCATTTTTAATGTTTGTTTGAAATTTTATTAAAATGTTTACTAATTTCATTTATGAATTTTTATTTAAAATTGCTGTTTTTGTAGTTTTTAAATTAATATGTGATTAAAATCATTGATATAAATGTGATTCGAAATCCAGAAAATATAGTTTGTTAAAAGTAAAAACTGTTTTGGCTTCAATGAGAAAGTTACATTCGACTGAGAATTGCTCTTAGTTTAGCCAAAACTTGTCGTTCATCTTCGATGCGACCTGAAACTGGATTGCTTATTGTTTCAGGACGAACTGTGACCGTTGTTTGTGGTTGTTGCAAATCAATGGCTTGAATTGTTGCTTGATCAAGCCAAAATCCAGGTAGTCCGCCAGAACGTCGGTATCGAATGCCTTCTTCAGCACGCAAACAGTCCTCGTACAAGCGGACTATGGTGTTGGCATCAACTCCCTTTGTTTGCACCTTTCGAAGAGATCCTAAAACAAGATAAAAAAGTTAGTTAAGCAAATATCTCAATAAAACCGGACACTAACCAATTGCATTGCCTTGTTTTCCTAAAACATTCCACAAGTCATTACAATCTTCCTTGGTAGGCATCATTCGTGCTTCTAAACCAATGCCAAACAACACAACAAAGTAAATAAACACAAAAACTTGATTTTTTTCAAACATTTTGAATAAAAAAGTGGAACTTCTGGTGTTGTATGAGATTTTTATTTTTGAAATAACTTTAAGTTTACTGACAAAAATTTAGTTATGATGCTCCTCCTTATATACTTGTCGCAGAATAATTAAAATAAAACAAATTTGATTTTTCTGTCAAAAAGAATTGATTTACATTTTGATTGAGTTTAAACTTAATGTTACTTTGAGTTTACTAAACCTAAAAAATATTTTTACTTTAAGTAATCTAAAAATTTATTTGATAAATTTTGTGGTAAACATTCAATGAGGCATTCTTGTTCATTGCTTTCTAATCAATTTGGAATGAGATTAAAATATTTTTCATTTTCAAACAAATTTTATTTTTTTCAATACATATGTTGATTACTAAATCTGTTGTTGCACAAAAACACCTTGCGATGCCATTTGATCGATCGTTGTCTAAACATCACCTTTCGTTTTTGTATAAAAATAATGTTTTTTGAATACTTTTACTTTAAAAAAGATTAATCGGAAGTGATCGAGGATTATTTTTTACATTTCAAAACGTCATGACGCAAATCATTGCTACTCAGCATAAAACTTGGTTGGACTACTGTATATGTCACGTAAAAACAAACGATAAAATTGAGTTAATTTTTCAATTACTATACTTTTTTCTTGCACTTTGTTCATAGTTTTTTTGTTTTTTTTCAGATGACGGATTAGTTGGATCAAGTGTCTAATGTGCAATTTTTTGCTCATATAGTTTTTAGTGAGTTTGTATAGTTTGTATAATTTTAAATTTAAAACAAATTTAACAAATTTGTTTTTAAAAAACGCTTTTAATATCAATTGACCCTTGATACAGTTGCAATTTAATAAATTTTTGTTATTTGATGTAAATGCCAACTTTTGTGTTGACCTAGTTGACCTAATTAATCTAAAAAAAGCTCACATTCTACAAGTTGTTAACTATGTGTAAAAAATTTTTTAGATTTACAATCCATGTTTTTGTGTGTAAAGATTAAATCTGCCATTTTGTATGTTTGCGCCAGCTACTTTATTATGGCACTCTACAAAGTTTATTGTTAAGCCGGTGTTGTTTTTGCTAATTTGACCTTAAACAAAATAAACAATCTTGATTCATTTTTAAGCTACGCAAAAGCATCTTTGAAAAAAACTTTAATAAACAAATTTGTTAAATGTCTGTTAATTTTACAAATTTTAATTAAAAGTGTTATTTAAAATAATACTTTTTAGAGATAGTGTTTATTTTTATACCAATGGTTAATTAATATTTAATTTAACAAATAAAGTGACATCAGGTAAAAGTTATATTTTTTTTAAATAACAAATGGTGTATCAATTAGTTATTGTGTCAACTTTTAATAGAGTGTTTTAGTTTTACATACAACTTTTTGATTAAAGTGTCATTGTTAAACTTCATTATTTATTATAAATTAAAATCACAATTTAATTTGAGGTTTAGCAATACAAGTTTAAAAACATTCATATATTTCAGTGACAATTACTTTTGTTTTGGTTCTAGTTTTGAACAACGATTAAATTTAATTGTGATTGATCAATTTTTACTATTGAACTACAAAATACGTGCGACATAAATTAAAGTTCTATATGCTTCTAAACTGATATAAAAATTAAACTTGATAAAAATTTTTGTTCATTTATTAAGTTTTAAGTAATATATACATATAAAATATTAAAAACCCTTTATTTAAATAATACTTTGAACTATCATTTATTATTACTGTTAACTCATTAACCCACTTAAACCAAAACTAATAAGGACAACTTTGAAATGATTTTTATTTCAATTAATTTTAATTGACTTTTATAAAGTTTTAAACAAAAATAGCACATTCAAGCATATTTGTTCAATTATGCTGTTTGCTTTTACCTTTTAAAACAAAAAATCTCAGTATGACATCAGTGTTTTAATTTTAATTTATATCCAAATGTTCACCTACTTTGAAGAGGAAGTTCATGTCATATTAAGGCAATTTTTTTATTTTTACGCAATACACTTCAAATAATTGGTTTCATCACTTACTAGTGGATTAACTTGATATAATAGCATTAGTTTTGTTTCCATTAGTGGTTCTTTTTGCTTTAAATTAATTTGCATTCAATGGAATCATGCTGTTCACAGCTGTTTGTCTGTCTACACTTTTCTTGCGCGCGTGATTTTTAATTATTTCCTACTACATCCGCTTGTTTACTGATTGAGTGCAATGTTATCCAGTTTAACAGTTAATTGTACTTGCGTTTTAAAGTATGTTGCGTTAGCTTCTCAACATTTTTTTAACAATCACAACAAAAAACGCCAATTTAGCTTGAAGTATGCTGGCAATTGAAGTCATTCTCCAACTTTTCTTTTTGAGAAAAGTCTGTTGTTGAAATCAACAGAGCGTTAAAACTGGCAAATTATTCTCAATTAGCAATTGGTGCTTATAACTTCTTATGTTCTGTCTTTTTTGCACTCTTTTAGCACAAATTAGACGACTAACTTTTTAACTAACTTAATTCCACCTTTTTTTGCTATTTGATGTAGTTTAGTGTTTCGTTGTCGTAAACATTGCTGTGTTCGTTGAGCACATTCTCTTGGTTGGCTTTCAATAAAGCCACAGTTCTTAGTGCGTATTTCAGTTTCATTAAAATATGGCCATTCAAAAAGCGTGTGCTAGACTGCCTTTGGCATCAGTCGATCACAAGTGGCATGCACCGGTAAACTGAGTTTGGGTAAAAACACTTGGCAAACTTACTTTACTTGCTCTTTATTTAATTTTCAAACTTAACTTTTATTTTTTTAATAATGGCAACATCCTTTGGTTAAAAACCGTCAACCTTGCTTGCAAAATGTAAGAAATTGTGCAGTCGGTTGATATATTGAAAAAAGAAGTAGGAAACTGATTTTAAATTTATAACCTAAAGTTAAAAAAATTGTCAGCCCGTTAAAATCTACTTTTTATTGTTTGTAAATGTAGTTAATATACTACATTTTTAATTAATTACTGAGGCAGAAAAGTTATTTACTAAATTCCAAAGCAAAACAAATCGTTTGCACAAAAAAATTACAAAAAATTCTGGTAACTTAAAATTAGAAAAGCATTTGTAAAAAAATATTTTTTATTCAGTTTCAACTCCGGAAATAAAATATTCATCTATGAACCTTGAGCTTTTAAAATGATATTATTTTCATTTAGTCACATTTAGATAGTATAAAACAAATATTACATGTTAAAATGTGTCTAGATTTATATTTGTTTACAGAAATGATCGAATTCAAGTTATCGTGTGTTGATTATGTTGATAAAGTTTTACAATAAAAGATATGTTTTTCATTTCATTTATTTTAAACTATACGTTTTTTAAAAATTGATTTGCATAAACAAAAATTTCTATTGTTAATTAATTTAGAAAGCGATTTTTGCCAAAGTTACCAGAATGTATTAGTTGATAGATGAGTTTATTGTGTTAAAAGCTTTTTGTTGGAATGCGTGTAAATGCCAAAATGTTTACCGTCACTGTTGACTTTAAAAATTTACGGTATCAATGTTTTCGAATGATTTTCTGACAAGCAAAAGCATTGAAGATAAAACAAATTGAAATAAAAACACAAAAGATTTGTTTAAGTACATCACTACTGTGAGCTCAAACTGAACGGTTACTAGAGACTATTGCTAATGGATGGCGGTCGACTGGCCACTTTCAATATTATCAAAGTATTATAATTTTATAATAATGCTTTCTTCCGTGTACAAAGCATTTCAATTTTATTTACAGTTGACATTCCTATTTTAATGCAAGCTTAGCATTAATATCCATATTTTGGCAAGTGAACACATTAAACCGCTCATGAATTAAGAATTATGGTGTTTCTGCAGATAGCTTTTAAAGATATTTTTATGATATGAATAATGTTTCAATTTTGCAGATTAGCTTTTGAGTTTATATATATTTCCTGCATCAAAATCTGTTGTTTTGCGGCAAGGTTTACTAAAAGCATTTTGTTTGTTTGATTCAATTATTCTAAATAAAAACCGCAAAAACAAAAATTAAATATTAAGTCAATTTTCTTACATTTGAATGTCTATTTATAGGCATAGTGACAAAAAAACTTTAGGTTTTAGTGCAAAAACACGAATGTATTTGCTCTAAACAGTATTTTTAGAGGCTCTATACTGACTAAAAACACATACTTGAAGCTGATGAGTTTAACATCTACAGGGCGTTAAAAAATAATCATGCACACATCTACAAGCATTTTTAAGTTTTATGTGAAATAAATTAGTCATTATATTTGTGCGTACATTTTAAATTAATGAAGTTTATAGTACTATAATAATTTTATGTTGCTAAATAGTGCAGAAAATTTAATAACTACAATGTCAGCTACAAATTAGTTGGATTAGTACTAAATTGGCATTATTTGTAAATGCCATGTATTTGGTTGCTTGTAAAAACGATGATTGTTGTCAGTTCCGAAAAACAGTCTCCGTATTTGACGGTAATTGGTGCTAACGAATTGAGAGCTGTACATGGTGGGGCAAAAAGGGGTCGGTGGAAAAAGCCTGCTGCATGTGCCGCCTTGTCTAAACGACGGCGTGATTTTAAATTTAGATATTACTTTTTGCTTACTACTTCAATTTTCCACTAAATTATGAGGAATGAAATTTGTCGAAAGAAACTAACAGACAATTTGTCATTAGAGATACAAAGTAGACAAGACGGCTCAGTTTCCCCTTTCATGAAGAATTACTTTCACTTTTCAACCGGATATAAACAATCTAAAACTTTACAACACTAGAAAACTTTTTCTGTTGAGTGATGTGAAACTGTGTTGCAAATATTTGCAACACAATTGGCTGATTGGAAAAGAAACTTTTGGCAAATTGATAAAAAGTTTTTGTTTAAGTTATATATCTGCAAACTTGTGCTTGTACCATCACAACTTTTATAAATCATATTTTGTTTTAAAAACGCTCAAGTTTTAAGTAATAAATTGTTTTTAACAATAACTTGATTTTGCCTGAACGTCAATTGCACTAACAGAAAAAAGAGATTCATTGGTTAGATTTGGCACTGAGCTTTTCTGCACTCTGGGTAATCAACAAGTGAAGTAGTGCTTGCCGAACTTGGGCGACTTAGCTGACACTCTCGTGTTGAGCGCGTGTTCTGGCAGGAGCAACGTGACTCAAGACGAGTCTTTTTCTGCGTCTATGAAATGCTTAGCTGCTGCATCACTACTTGACTACTGCCTTTGAGAAATAGAAAAAAAGTACCAGAAAAAATCACTTTTATTGTTGTTGTTGTTTGCCAGTGTTGTTCACTGTACTTCTGACTTGGTCTCGCACGCTTTTCTTTCCATCTGTTGCTCTAAATGATTGCAACCAGTGCTCGCGTTCAGCTCAACAAACACTTACACACTTAGCACTCCCCTGCTTAGGGAAAGCTCTTTAGTGTAGTTTCTTACTTTCCAGAGAGATTGTGAAGCTCGTTCAGCCAACCGAACCGAGCACAGTCGACGCTGGAATCGAAGCCAACCAAAGAGTACATACTCCAGTGGTAGAATTCAAGTTCTTGTGGAATTCACGCAGGAAAAGCACCAGTCGTTTGCATTTGTGGGCGCCTCTTCCAAACCCAGTCAGACAGTCGGCGACACATTATTTTCACCAACTTTTATCCACCACAGTAATCATCGTCATCATCATCAAGCCCAAGACAGTCAGTGTAATCGTATATTGTTGCTCTTCTACTACCACTCCTTCCTTCACTGACTTGAATCGCGCCATTTTTGTCACTGGCATCCCTCTTCCTCTCACTCGCGCCCCGCAACAACTCAGAAATAATCGACACATTTCTGACCCCCGCATTTTCTGCCATTGCTTGCACAGTAATCCGTCCCTCCTTTAATTCTCTACGCAAAGAATTCAACGGTGCTAGCGAGTGATTCGCTTGCATGAAGTAAAAGTGCGAATTGGCAAAAGAAAAACTAACGCATCTCTTAAATTGTAAGTATTGTACAGCACTGTTCTATTGTAGACATTGCCAACGCAATCTAGTTCAAAGGTTTGCCCTTCGATCAATTCTCAATTTACATAATCGCCTCACATATCTTCAATCACGCTTAATCCTCAGTTTTGTTTCTACCATAGTTTGCTACTTCTTTCTTGTTCTTACTCGGATTTTACATTGTTGTTGTTTGATCGTTTTTGATAAAATATCTTTTGGTGTAAATTATTTTATTTAATCTTGTGCGTCATCAAATTTATTTTTGATTGATTTTTAGATCAAAAGATTGTTTGCTAACTAATTTTTATGATGTTTGAGTATTTTTTAAACAAACATTTTACAAAAGCTATTTAAATGATTTTTTTATAAGTTGTTTATTAGCATTGAAAATTGAATTGTTTTCAGTATCTTGTGAAAGTTTAAGATTAGTTAGCATTTTATAATACATTAATACATCTATCAGTTAATCTGAAAACGCTGCTATTGCTTAGCAAGAAACTGTTATTTGTAATAACAAAAAAGTTATTAAAACTTTATCCGAACCAAAAAATTAAAATATTTTTAAGCAGCCTTCATATTAAATCAATGATCAAAATCTTTTTTTAGTTCACCCATCATTTTCAACAAAGTCAGTGCAAATGCACTGATTGGCAACTAAAAACTGATGATAATTTTATGCTAGTAGGTTAATCAAACACTTTTAATATTTAAAGCAAAAAAAATTAAAAAATTGGCAAATATTTTTGTTATCTAATGTAAACTTATACAATTTTTTAAGTTTTTTTAAATTAAAAATGTTTCAATTTTTTAAAAATGCAATTTGTACTACTGATTAATTAGCACTAATTGTCCTGCAGCCAAACTAGTTAATTTTATTTTGAGATTTTTAACTGTAAGCGGTCTAAATGAGCAGTACAAAGGAAAACACTTATGTAGATAACTTAATTTGAGCGCTCAAGCACCGAATGAATGGAATTTAGAAAAAAACAAAACTCTTTCGATTGGCCTTCAGTGTCTGCGTTTATGTGAACATACCGCTTAATTTGATTAAAAACTTAAAACTAAAGTTTATAATTTTTTGTTTTCTTTTAAATTCCACACCCTTTGACCTTTGCTTGTTTTCTTCTGATTACTACATTTTTGTGCCATCTCATCGATTACATGCTGAAAACAGGAAACGTGTCTAATAGTGTCGATGTCTGGCTTATAGCATACAAAACTCGAGACATCTTTTTTTCAGAAGCAGAGTTTTTTCTTCTCCAGACATACCATCTTTTGCCCCTCTGCGCTTCTACGTGTCTGTGTTTCTTTTCAGTTATTTTGAAATCCCAAAATTACCAGAATCTTTTTCATCTAAAAAGTTAATCATAAATTGAAGCATCAGCAAAATGGCGGTTAAGTTTGACATTAAGTAAGTGAATTACGGTATTTGTTTTTAAACGTTTTACAAATATTTTTACAAATAATTTATTACGCAATACTACCAAAAACTTTAAAAGTTTAAAAAATATTTGTTTGAAAAACCAGCCAGATTGATAACTTGTGCAGTAAAATAATTTATTTTTTTGTACAAAAATGTGCAAATAAATAAATATTTCACGTATCTTGTTTGAATAGTTGAGTGGCACTGCATAATAATGCTTTTAGATAAAGCATAATATCATCGAAAAGTGGTAGTAATTGATGATGACTAGTTTTCTCAAGTGTTTTAATGTTTTGTACATATTTGAGCCAAGTTTTAAAATGCAAAACGATTGTTTTGCATTTTTGTCACGATTTAAAAATTTGGCTCACGGAGAATCATTACAAAGACATATAAAAATAATGTCGTGCATTTATTTTGCAGAGAAATGCACATCTTTGGTCTTGGAAATCCTCTGCTAGACATCACAGCCAAGGTAGAAGATTCGTTTTTGGAGAAGTGAGTTATGAGTAATTATTTGAAAGGTAATAGCTAAACAAGATTGTTTGCTTGATCTTCAGATACGGCCTTCCCAAGAACTCGGCTATTCTCGCCGAGGCCAAGCACGAGACAATGTACGATGAGGTGATCAATAAGTTTGAGATTGAGTATTCTGCTGGCGGTGCCACGCAGAATACTATGCGTTTTTGCCAGTGGGTTGTGGGAAAGAACAACCAGGTGACCACCTTTGTAGGCTCCGTTGGTAATGATTACTTTGGAAAGATCATGGAGAAGAAGGCCAAAACAGACGGAGTTCACGTTAAGTACCAAGTGGTGGAAGAAGCACAGACAGGCACCTGTGCTGTTTTGGTCAACAACAATGGCAAATGGCGATCGCTTTGCGCTTATCTTGGTAACTAAAATGTGTTTGAACTGCTCAGGTGCAGGCGCTTAACCAAAACAAAACTTTTATGATCGATTCAGGTGCAAGTGAAAAGTTTGACCACCACTACTTGCTTTCAATGTCTGTATTTATTGAGAAGGCGAAAATTGTCTATACCAGTGGACACATGCTTCCTGGTAAGTGAAAAAAATAATTTACAAAAAACTTGAAGTTTAGCAATCTGAAATTTTAAATAACAATCTTTGCATTTTGTCAACAGTTTCGCACGAAAGTGTGATGTACCTGGCAAAGCACACAATGGAATGGGGCAAAGTTTGTATTTGTGCATATTTTTAAAACAAATCTTAACTAATCCACTTATTTATTTGAATAGGACTTCTTTTTCAATCTAGGTTTGATTCTCTCCTTTTGCTTTAGTTCCTTCCCTCTTTCTCTTAATTTCCGTTTTGCATTCCACAATTATATAATTCCTACCAGTGCCAACACACAAGGTGCTTCTTCTCATTGAGACTCCAAATTCCCCACTTAAATCTACGCTTAAACCACTGTTTTGCTTTTTAATCCCAACTATTCCTTATTTGTTGCTGCTGAATTTTACAAAAACGCCTTTTTTATTGTTGTATTCTACCTGTAACTGTCAACAGCTGCTCCGTATGTCAGCAAAAAGTGTCCAAAACAACTGCAAGAGCTACTTCCGTATGTCGACTTTTTCTTCTCAAATCTTGAGGAGGCTTTGTCGTTTGCCGAAATGAAAGGCTATAATGTAAATATTGTAAAAAGTTATTTGATGTACAATACAACTGTCATTTTTCTTTAGACCAAGGACCCTAAAGAAATTGCCAAATTGATTGCTAATGAACCCAAGCAAAAGTACAACAACCCTCGTATTCCATCGGTATACAAGGCAGGACGCGTGGTGGTCATCACTCAATCGGAAAATCCAGTGGTCCTGGCACAAACTGGCGTGAGCGAAGTGAGGGAATTTAAGGTTCCACAGCTATCGGAGAAAGGTTAGTAGCTAAGAAATGCAAACTTTAAACTGCAAACTGATCCGAAATCTGACAGAGCTGACGGACACTAACGGAGCTGGTGATGCCTTCACCGGTGGCTTCCTTGCCATGTATATTCACAACAAGACACTTGAGCAGTGCATTGACTGTGCCATTTACTGCGCCACTGAATGCGTCAAGTTGCAAGGTCAGTTTACATCACTTCTCAATTGCAAAACAAAATAATAAACTTACTTTTTCTTAGGTTGCACGCTGCCAAAGAAAATGACTTTCAAGTACTAGATGTACTTGGTTTACCACAACTTTAGATTGTTATCAAACACTCCTTTAGAAATTGATTCACACATGTGCCCTTAAAAGTACTAAAATGAAACCCCGCCATTGAGTAAACGACCCATATAGTAGCCTAAAAGGTTTCTAATTGTACTTGTTTTTCTTCCGTAACTCCCATACTTTTATTCTCCCCCTTCAATTGAACAATAGCAGCCCCTATACTCCCCTCCCCCCCTTTGAACCAAGCACCAGAAATGTCCCCTTTTCTCGACTGAATCGAGAGTTTGTTCTCATTTACCTATTTAAAAGCCCCCTTCCCTATTATTTATTTTACCTTATTACCTTTGACCTTTACTATAAAATAACAAAGTTTTAAAACTAAACCCATTTTACATAGTTTCAACTGATTTCCTTTTTGACATTTAACAATTTGAGGGTTTGCATTGAAATCAAGTTTACAATGAATGTCCTTGTAAATATGCTCACAGTTGAATTAAAATAAAAAACAAAATAAAAAAATTTAAATCTGCGGGTACTGTACCTTGGATGTTTTTTTATCCATGTTTTCTTAAACTATCTTTGCTATCCCGAACTAAATGAGGCGATTTTTGATGAGTATACTTGCAGTTTATTTATGTAATAATGTTGAAATCATAGACAAAAATTGGTTTATTTGAGAATTATTTTAAAATAGTTCTCTTTTAGAAAAACGAAACTAATAGTTAACACGAGAAAAAGCAGTTTTTTATACAACTACGGTGACAAATATTAAGCTGACTTTTCTAATCTTTGTTTTTACTTTAGATTGCATAACTTTTACCAGTTTTTAAAGCAACTTATCTCTGAAAAATGGCCTCAAAAGGCAAACTGGCCAAGGGCGGTAGCAGCGGAGCCCTTCCTCGTGTGGACTCTAGTGCTCCAACTTGCATGATAGCTCCGGAAGGTTTGTTGCCGGATTTACCAAAACAGTTTTTAAAAATATTTTTTTTGTGATTGTAGACTACGAGCATTTGTATGCTGCCGGAAAGGGAAAGGAAAAAGCGGTTAAGGTGGTGAAAGAAGTGAAAGGGCAGTCAGATTCACTGGCTGCAGCGGGCGCCAGCGATGCGCCCACTGCTCTCATTGGTAAAGTTTTGATCTTTCACAACTTAAATGTACGTTGTGATTGTGTCTTAACTTATTGTATTGTTTTTCAGCTCCGCAAGATTATGCTCACATTTTTTGCGCTGAACCGACTATCAAGAAGAAACTTCCGCCTAAAAAAGCCGAGAGCCGAATGCCCTCTGTTCTTATCGATGCCAAGCAAAACGCTAAATCTAACGTTGGAAAAGCTGAAGCCAAGGCCAAGGGCAAACCCAATGCAAGCAGTGGTGGTCGTGGCCATGGCAGCAGTCACTCGTCCACTAAGCCGACGGCCAGCAAGGCAGCTAGCAGCAGCAGCCATAAGGAGACTAGCTCCAAGCATGAGAAGGATGAGGGCGATGAGGAGGGCTCAGGGTGTGCTTGCCTCATTTTGTAAGCCCACAAGCTCAGAGGATGGTTCTCTCAGATGCAACTAACTTTGACATTCTGCATTTGACACGCCGTCACTTTGATGGAAAAAGGGCAAATTAATTGTTTATTTTTACAAGTGCTCAAATTCAGAAAATTGCACTGTTTTTTCAAATATTAAAACTTTTTAACTTTTTGAAACAATGTTCTTTCTTGATATAAACATCGATTTTAGAATTTTCACTACGTCTTTAAAAACTCTTACTGTGTCGCAATACAATGACTCACTTATTTTTTTTACAAAATGGGACCAGTCAATAAAGACAAGGCTTGCGAACTTGATCAAAAGACAAAGAATGTGCTTCTTCACAAAGGCTACAGTGTGGGCAACCTACTGGGAGCAGGAGCGTTTGGAGAAGTTTACAAAGGAAAACGCCTTGAAACAGATCAAGACTGTGCTGTCAAAGTGATGAATCTTGATAAGATGTCAGAGCGCTTTAGAAAGCGGTTTTTGCCTCGAGAATTAACAAGTCTTATGGAGATTCGTCATGAAAATATTGTTCGCGTATGGGATATATTCAAGTCTAATCGAAAAATTTACGTGCAAGTTTTTTCGCAATACTTTGTGAGCATAATAATGATTGTATTTTTTAAAAAGGTTTATGGAGTTTGCTCCGAACGGAGACCTGGCTTCGGTTTTGAAGAAAAGAGGCGCATTAAGTGAAACGCAAACTCACCACTGGTTCACTCAATTGGCAAAAGCACTTTATTACCTTCACGAGGAAATGTTCACTGCTCACAGAGACATCAAAATAGTAATTTTGGGACGTTTTTGAATTATTGTTAACTTTTCTTTTGCAGGACAACATTCTTTTGGATGAAAATTGGAATGCAAAGGTTACGGATTTTGGGTAAACTATATTTTTAAACCTTGTCAATTTGTTTTTCAAAGTTTAATTCACTCAGATTTGCCGTAGAGTCAGTCAACGAAGAAGGTTACACTATTCTTCGGAAAACGTTCTGTGGAACAACCCCGTACTACGACCCACAGCTTGCCCTAAAAAAACCGTACGACCCATTTAAGGAAAGTAATCTCATCGTTGAACTATTAATAAATAGTTTGATCGTTTGCAAGAAACTGAAAAAAGTTATGATGTTACTCTCACAGTGCTTTTCCACTGAAAGAGCCACACAAGTGGCTGTAGCTTTTTGCACTGCTCAAAGAGACGGCAAATATCATAACTTTTTTCAGTTCCTTGCAAACGATCAGTCTAGCCTTAAACATTTGTAATTTTATTTTTACTACTTTAATAGGCTGATGTTTTCGCTTCCGGCGTAGTACTGTATGCAGTATGTATCATTTAGATCACTTTTGTAGACGCTAAGCGTCCCCAAAATCATTTCTCTTACAGTTTCTCTTCACAATAGATGTTGCACAATAAATTTCCTTTTCACTTTAGTGACACTAAAAGCATGGCAAAAGAGCAGAATGATATTGAGTACAAAACTTCCAAGTAAGTGATTGATCATTTTCAACAATTATTTAAAATATGTATGCTTTTACAGACTCGACAAACGTTTGTCAAAAGAAGTGAAAAATCTGATTTTGCAACTATTCGAACCAGAAGAGTCAAATCGGCCTACCTTTGAGCAAGTACTACAGCACAACTGGATTCTTAAACACAAAAAAGATTAATAAGGTGTGCGCCGGGGGTGTTGACCGCCCCTTTATATTCTCTCTCTCTTTCAATTTCTCTATTTTTATAAAAATTAAAACTTTTAACAGTACTTTTGTTCTGGTTCAATTTGTTGGTGATAACGGAAGTTAGGACCTTTGCCTTAGCATGTCTTAGCGTGTTTGAAATTGATGTTATCAGCAGATGCGATAGCGCTATCAGCAGTCAGACTTGCGGAACCCCTAGCGCCGTCTAGTGGCAAAAAATGCGTTTAATTATTTGAAAAACTGAAAAAACGAGAAAACAAAAACTCAGTTAAAAAGATCAACAATGTCAGATTTGAGAAAAGCTTCGTTTTTGAGCTGTAGGCTTCATGCGATTGATAGCTTCTATCATCAAGTCGTAGTGCATATCCATTAATTTGTGAGAATCATCAGTGACTTTGTTCATTTTGGTAAAAATAAAATCTTTGCCTGCTGCTTTGGCTGACTCATATGCCTTCTGGTAAGCATTTTGACTTGGAAAAATTTGAGCCAATTGCATTGCAAGTTCTTCCTTATCAGTTTCAAGTGCCAGATAAAAAACAAAAAAATATGTTTTAAAATTAATTTTTTATGCTCAATATACTTACTTGGAAAACTTTTAAAAATTGAATTTCAATCAGTTTTTCACTCTCCGTCATTTGAATATTTTTAAAAATAAAGTTGGTTTTGTCATCATCAAAAAGTTGTCGAGCAAAGGGTGACAACTCAAACTCCTTTTTCATGTTTTGGCCACTGGCGTAGCAAAACATCAAATGGAGCACATAAGCCCCCACAAGCTTGCGCTGTTCCATGTCGTATTGCAGCAAACAGCCAGTGCTTCCATATAACTGGTTGGTGATGTTGCACCCCACCATTGCTGCTATTAGGCAGACTTCAAGTTGACATGCTTTTGTTTCGTCTATCATTTGACTTTCGCAAAATTCAACTTTAATGCATGCTTTGGCCATGGCAGCAAGCAACTTTATTTTGGGGCAATCCTATTAAATATGTACTTTAAAGTTAGTACTCTAAAACCGAAACTGGTGTGCATGTTAAACTTACATTTCCTCTTAGTTTGAGGTGTATTTTTGGTCGGTCTTTTCGACCCTTGCCAATGTAAAAAATATAAGAAAGAAAAATCAAAAAAGCCTTCTGTATGTCTTTGGGATCTTTTTTCTTAAACTTTTTGCCAAACATTAAAAAATAAATCTTGACTTGTTTTCTTGCAAAATTGCCAGACCCCATAAATTCACTAAAAATTTTGCGAGCGTCGGTCCAGTTAAAAGTGCCGTCAAAAAAACTTTGAACTTCAGAACAAAAATCTTCAATTTCCAGAATCTTTGGAAACTCCCCTTCTTTGTTTCTACCAAGACATCGACGATTGCTTGCTTGATCACCTTGGTTTTCGTTCATGGTTGCAGTTAAGTTGAAAAAGGGCAAATGATAAAATTGTGTAAAGTGTTTTGTACGTAAACTAAGGTTTTTAATATTTCGATTTTTAAAATCAATTTTAGAATAACGTATTTTATTGTAAAAATTGTTTGTAACTAACCGGCCCTAGCTCTCAAACGGCTGGGAGTACTTCAATTCTGAAAACAGGTTCCTTGTCCTCTACTACTTAGCTGTTACTATGCCAAATTTGGTGGCAATCGGTACAGCCGTTTAAGAGAATTAGGCTGGAAACTACAACATTTTCCACCGATTTTGACCCGATCGTAGACTGTCACTTACAAAAACACCTCGCTTCGCTCGGTGTTTTTGTGCGCTCCAGTCAAATATGTATGCTTTTACAGACTCGACAAACGTTTATCAAAAGGAGTAAAAAATCTGATTTTGCAACTATTCGAACCGGAAGAATCAAATCGGCCTACCTTTGAGCAAGTACTACAGCACAACTGGATTTTAAAACACAAAAAAAGATTATCAATCTCAAATAAATTCTACAGTTTTTGATGACTTCAATTCGAAATATTTGTTTTTAACACAGCAATTTATAAAAAGCATATTTTATGCAGTTATGACACTCAACGTGTGACACTATTTGTTTTGACTAGCTACTACGTTGTTTAAATTTGCAAAAACGACAAACAACACTGCTGAAAAAATTACTTCATCAACAAATATCATTGTCCGTTTACCTGAAAATATGATGATGCCTGACAGTAAACTTTTTGACGTGCTGGCATCAAATCGAAAAAACATGTCAACTGGCAACTCAAGTGAAAATGAAAGGATCAGCGATGGTTCATTTGGTCGTTTTCTAGTCTGGCTCGGATTGTTTACCGTTTACAAAGTTATGCACTTTTTATTTCCGCCATTGATTTGGCGATTTAAAAGTATATCAAAAAAGATCATCCTTTGAGTTCTGAATGGTTCTAAAGTTGTACTCAACAATTAATGTTTATAATATAATAGTAAAAAGCACGGTTTGAGCTGCAGTTAACTGCGAAGCAAAGTATCCACACGAATCAGTCGAATATTACTACGAGTCACTAGGGCAACTGAAGAGAATGGACTGCTTTTCTGTGATGAGCCAGAGCACAGTGAAATAGCATTGTAGTGAAAGAAGAATTTCTTTCCGGCACTGCCATGCTTCCCGTCTGTTTCCACTTTTGCCGGGTGACTACGAATCATGCAGCAGAGGCGATTGATCTGACAAAACTTCCGAAAAATGTCCTCGCCATTGTAGCCTTTGTCGGCTTTTGACGCGTCATCAAACACGTCGCTTGACCTAAAACAAATGAAAAATGAGTTAATGTTTGGAGTAGTTTAAAAGAAACTTACAGAATGTCACGTGCGCATGCATCCTTCAGTGGACTGCTGAGGTTTCGCTCCATTGTTGAATTGATACTTTGCAGCGATTGCTTAGTGCAAGGAAACCCCGATGAAGAGCAGAATATCTTCTCCTCAATGGTGGCACCGAGAGGCATAAAGTTGAATACCTCACTAGCCAAGTTCCAGACATCCTCATTGGCGAATCGATCAACACATTGCTTGTAGAAAGCATTGTCAGTTGTCTGTCCAGGTGGGCACTCTTGAATGCCACGTAGAAGAATAAACCGATGAGGAGTGAGTATTTTCATGCAGAGAATGTAAATGAGACACTCTAGACTGTGGGGCTGTGTGCCAATGAGGTTGCCCAGGAAGATGTAGGTGAACTTGTTGATTCGTGGAGACGTATTCCACAGCAAGTGGGCGTATACGAGCAGATCTTTTAGATTGCCGTAAAGACCACTGATGACAAGACAGGGAGAGCTGGCGGCAACAATTTTGCTCTCTTGTTGCATGCGCGATCGGCCAGCACTGAGAATCTTCATGATTGCGTCTTGAAACTGAACACCGCTGGAGAAGTACCACAGCTTGGTTACCTCTTCAAGCGTCTCCTGTTGGTTGTGACTAAAGAAGTGCTTTCCCAAACTGGTCACCTTGTTCACCATAATGAGCGCTAAATCGTACAAATCGTCACGTTTGATTTCCATTGCGAATGGTATCTTGTCTCGGGGTGTTTCAACTGATCGTGACAGTACACTGCTCGACTCGGATTGATGCTCTACCTGAAGGTTGATCAGTCGAGACACCTCGCCGTTCAGAGAAATTAGTATAGCTTCGCCTAAAACGGTAAATCGGGTACCACGGCAGATTTGACAAGCTTTGTTGTACCGCGCTTGCAGCGCCATTGAAGCCAGCACTGACTTGTTGGCGTACACTGACGTCGAGCCATAGTCAAATTTGATGGAAATAACCAAAAGAATGTTGCTTGATGAACGAAAGATAATGCTGGTCAGCTGGCAGATAGTTTTGTTTGCAGTCACCTGTGCGATAAACTGCTCCATATCTAGGTACGTCTCCGGTGATCGACTGATGGCGTTTGAAAAGAAGCTGCTCACCATTTTGGCCACTTCACCTGACTTAAAGTGCTCATTGTCTTTGTTCTTGGCGACGATATCGTTGTTCAACTGAGACAAATCAGCCAGTTTCAGCTTTCCAGTGCCATTGGTGTCGTAGTAGCGAAAGATGAAACCAAGTCGAAATTTCAATGCAGTTCCGCTGTGTGGTGTGGTCGTGTCCAGAGCTGCCAGACCGAGAAGCAGCTCTTCAAAGCATAGATAGCTGTGCTTGCTGCTGAAAGCTTTAAACAGTCGAGTCAATTCATCTCCCTGCAGATTCAGCTTGGCCATAAAAGACTTGAAAGAGTGAAAGTTCATGTACTGCGAGGGGAAACAGTGACCAACGAACTCATTGTACAGGCGAACGATGGCCAGCTTGTTGTACTTGGCACTGTGCAACAGCTCACCTGAACCGTTTTGCTGACCGGGAACGGCGCTTTGAGAGAGAAGTCGGCGAAAACAGTCTCTCACCGAGCAGTCGACGTAGTTCTTTGTCAGCTGAAACTTGCCAATGTCAGCCTCCTGTAGCTGACTGAAAAAGAGAGATACCTCGGGACCGAGAAACTTGTTGCCACTTGCAGACAGATCTTCAGCGCCCATCCAGATTATGGAGGATACGCACACTCTGCAGTAGCAGCTGGTGCCCCCATTCCCCTTTTGCTTCTCCCCTTCCGCCACTTCAGGCTCAATCATAACAAGGACGGTGATTCGAGTGTAGAACTGTCGTGTCTTTGGCCACTGCACTCTGAAGATGTCCATCATTTCCGCCTCTGAGCATCGACCACGGCCGCAGTTGTTCTCGTTTCCCAGGCGCTCTAGAAGACGTTTTATGAGGGTTTGTGCCACCTTTCGCCATGATTCACTTGATCGATAGGTGATGTAAGGTAGGTACAGTCCCTTGGGCATCCGCTTGATGGCCAGACGGGCGTGCGCTTTGCAGTACAGCAAAAGACAGCAAACGTTATCGAGAGAGTCATCGCGCTCAATGAGGACCAAGTTGTTGTTCACTCGCTCCAAAAGAGTACTCTCTGTGCCAAAGCCAATGCTAACCTGACTATCCACGTGTCCACTAGTCATCTTTGTTTGAAAAGGCAGAAAAATGAAAGCATAACACACGGCCCACAAGGTTTGAAAGGGCTTACATTTATCTAAAAACTGTTTAATTGTTACGCAATTGGGTGTACAACTTAGAACTTTTGCCGATGTTGCTGCCAACACTAAAGCTGACAACTTTTACTAACAAAAAGCGCTTTTAATGTTTTACAATAGTGAAAATGGCAAAAACTTTAATGTTTTTTCCTAGTACTTGAGCTTGTCTTATCTGACTTGCTTGTTGATTTATCTTTCTTCTTTTTTCTTTTCTTTAGTTTGCTATCTTGTGAGAGCATCTGCGAATCAGTAGACAGCGAATTGCTTTTTCCAATTGCCTGTTGTGCTTCAACGTACTTCTTGCGCAGAAACACTACTAGAAGTACTGCCAAAACAATCAACGGAATGACGATAAAAATGGCCAATGAGAGACTTTTGAGCACACGAAAGCCCACCGAGGGACACTCAAAGTCAGTAAATGCACTGTGGTCGCAACTGTCCCCATTACTGGCAATCTTCTTCATGAACTTGACCGTTTCAGTGGCGGCACTGCTGTCGCAGTCTTTACAAATGTGGTTGAGCAAGCATAGTACGGCTTTGGGATGAAGTGTACAGCCTTCGACCGGCGCTCCATGTTTTTTGTTGCATGCATCCTCATGGTTTTTTCGCACATCTTTTCCACAGGCATCAACTGCATTTGAAATAGAGCTTTCATCATCATTGTTGACGCTTGGCTCTGATACGGGAGGCTCTTTTTCTGCAAAACCAATCGCAAGTAGCGTCAGTAGCACACTGGTAATGCAAAGTTGAAGGTAAACGTTTGACTTTAGCATGGCAATCTTCAAACAAAAATTTATTGTACTGAAAAAGGCAACTAAAACTGTCGCCTTTTGAATGCAATCGAATTTACGACAATAATCAACTTTATTAAAAAAATTTTTAAATTAAAATAAAATTGGCAGTTGATGTATGGCGATATGGTTTGATAAAAACACAAAAAGCTACATATTTTTAAAAAAATGTCATTTAAAAATATCACTTTATTATCGTCTTTCAAACTGAAGAGTAATCTTGTTTTTAGGTCCCATTGTGGTCCCGATTGCCAATTCAATCTTGTTCATAGGTAGCACTGAGGTAATTCGATATTTGCGCAATATTGAAGCAATTAACGCCTTTGTAGTTTGAAGAGCGAATCGCTGTCCAATACCTAAGAAATAACAGAAATAACAGCAGTTTTAAAAAACAAAAAACTTTAACCATCATTTAACTAACAGTTGCGTGGACCAGCTGAGAATGGGACAAAGGCAAAAGCGTGCCTTTCATTCATGTTTTCAGGAGAAAACCTATCTGGATTGAAGACTTCGGGATTCGGAAAGTACTTCGGGTCACGATGAAGAACGTAATGAAGCACTAAACAAGTTGTGCCGGGAGGAATAGTTCGTCCTTTAATTTTAAACTCTTCGGTAATTTGCCGAGCAATAAAAAGTACTGGTGGGAAAAGCCTCAGCGTCTCTTTGATGCACTTTTCAAGGTATTTCATCTCTCGTAAATCTTCAAATTTAATCTCACGGTCAGGACTGTCACCGTAAATTGTGTCAAGTTCTTCGTGAATTTTGGTTTGCACCTCAGGGTGATTTCCAATTAGTTGCAGAGCAAACTGAATAGTCGCAGAAGAAGTGTCCTGTCCGGCGCTCATAAACGTGTCCACTTCAGAGCGAATGTCCTCATCAGACAGTGAGTTGGGGTCTTTGATGTTTTGAGTGAGAAGATTGTCCAGAAAGGCAAGCACTCGCTTAGTGCCAATGTCGTTCATTGTCGCCTCAAGGTCAGCTCCGCCGGTGCGCATTTTGTCAAGAATCTCCTTCTTCTTCTGCTTGATAACTGTCACTGTGAAGTTGTGTAGAAACTTTATAGTTTTGCGTTGCTCTATTCCAGTTGGTGTCATCTGGAAAATCAAGTCGTTCCACAGCCATGGCGAGAGAAAACGAAGTGTGAACAGATCAAGCACCTTGCGCACAGCTTTGGAGTACTTTGACTCGGGGTCAGTTTGTGCGTTGATGTTGACCCCCATTGCGGTTTCTGCGAACAACACAAAAACGGTGACTCGCTGTTTACTTTTAAAACTACAATGCCTTACCACAAATGATGTCCAATGCACAGTTGGTAATGATTGGCCGAATGTCGTCAATAACTCGGTTACTGTTCATCTTACTCTCAATCAAGTCCAACATGATTTTTTGCTGTTTTCCAATAATTGGCACAAAACTTTCTAAAATGCGAAAATGGAAGGCAGGCGTAAGCATTTTTCGATGAACCCTCCACTTGTCTCCAGTACTGGTGAAAAGACCAAGACCGAGCCAAGGAATGGCAAAATCAAACTCTTTTGACTTGTCAATATTGACATTGCTAGTGAGGACGCCCTATAATTTGAAGAGATTAAAATTAAGTGATTTTATATTTAAATTTAGTTAGCAAAAAATACCTCAGCGCACTCTGCGTCAAAAATAACTACAACTGGTTGAGTTGGTCCGATCCAGAAACGCATAAAGCCAGCGTTTTGAGCTTGATAAATTTTAGTAATGCCAATGAAAGTGTCAAAAATTTCTAAACGTACAAAAGTAACTTAACTAATACATTCAAACACATCATTGAAGTTACTTACGCTGAAACCAGTCATTGCCAGAGTTTTGCCAGAGCAGCCCAAGATGACCTAAAAGAAATGAGGTCACAGGAGGGCCGGAAATTTGCTCAATCTCCTGTGACACCTTCACCATTCGCTTGTAGGCACTCCATACGCGTACGATGGCCCATATTGTGGCTGTGCCCAAAAGGGTTAGTGTTACCGGAGAGAGGCTCCACAGAGAAAATAGCATGACTGCTAAGACTGCTGTGGAATGAAAGCGATTCCTTTATGTTTGGTAAACGGTCTGAATCGTTGATCTAAAAACTTGGTAACAAAACTAGAAAATACTTTTTCATTTCTAAACTAAAAAGCGGTTAAGTTCACTGTACATTATATCTTCAACTATTTAATGGTTAAGATGTTTGCGGTTGTCTAGCCATACTGGCGCAAAAAAGCGCCTCTGATCCGTCGGTTTAGATTACACGCCAATGTTCTCATTGACGCATCAAAGGATGAAAAAGAACTGGTCTTTATCGACTAGCAAGCTTCCTTAAGTTTATGTAATAAATCAAGGTGCAATGCAAATGAATAGGCTAGTTTCAATTTTAAAATCAAGTAGTCAGAGTTGTTGAAGACAATAATTTATTTTGAAATAAATGAATTGCATCTAATGGAATATGTGCATTGTTCACTCATCCAGGCATTTGCTTTGTCGACGCCAGGTAGCGGAGCCACAACTTGATTTTGATGAAATGGAAGAAATAGCGCCAGCCAAAGGAAGATTACTGCTCGACAAGTTAGGCAACGATGAAGAAGAGTTATGTGAAATGTCCGAAAATGCACTCTTATCAGTGGTGCTCCCTTCAGCAGACAGTGGCTTCTCGACTACGGGAGGAGGGTGCAGAAAGGAGAATGGCACCTGCTCGTTCACAATCGCCGCTGCAGCCTGAAGGTCTTGCTGACGTAATTCAAAGCGCATCACACTCTGATCGACGGCACTGAAACGCGTCTTCTCAATAGGAAAGTACAGCTGGGAGATAAACTCTGTCTGAGATAGTTGGCTCTTCAGTTGAATGACCACTGCTTTCATGGCAGTGAACAACTGGCTGCTCTCCGTTTTGCTTTTGATAAAGGCCACTAGAGCTGGATCAAAGAAGAAGCACAGATCCTGGTAAGTGGGCCACTCATGACCTCGTTCAACATGGAAATACAGGTGCATCTCTCCTAAGTGCAGCACTTTTGAATCGCCGCTCTTCACTGGAAGTCTACTGCCCAGGTAAGACACTCCGTTGTCGTCCATCTTCTCTTTGCAGTTGCCTTCCAAGTCAATCAGCACTTGTTCTTCAATGCCAGCCACAAAAACGTTCCAGCGCATTCGCCAACTCCAAATGGATCGGAAGAGAGGTTTTGGGTAGTTTCCGGTAAATAAACTTAGCAAAAAAGTAGTCGATTGAGACTGTGGTGACTTGTCCATGAGGCTGGTTTCAGTCTTGTTGTCAAGCTGCAAGTAATTGCTCAGTTCAGAACGCCAAAAACACCACTTCTGGCGACCATGCTCGTCGAAAATGTTTGTAAAGTTGCCCCAAGTTTTGCGAAAGAACGTTTCCACACTGCTACGTGAAGTGCTCAGTGCATGAATTTCAAGATGGTCGTCGTCACTCATATTTAGACCATGAGTTTCCGAATAGCTGAGAATGCGATCGTGCATCGTTGGCTCCAGTAAATCATGTTCATCAAATAGGTACCAGCTACAATCACTACGGTTGTCCAATTTTTGAGTGTCATCACTTTCTTGCTGTGCATCAAAACGGCTTTCATCGGCGTCAAAAATATCACCGGAAAGTAATACTGAGAAGTGGTTACGAACTGGTTGCTGCTTCTTAACTTGACTGAGAGGATAAATGTTTGGCTGGCCAGCTCGGCGAGTCTTCGGAGAGAGGTTTACCAGAAAGTTCTGCCAAATGTTGTCCGCATTCTCTTCAATAGATGAATTTGAAACTGACAATTCATGAGCTGGTAAAAAGGCCATTATACTATGGAAAGTGACGTGAAATGAATCATTTTAGAATGACAACTTTTCCAAAAATAGTTTTCGTAAGCGTTGATTTTTTATTCTTGTTTTGTAAAAAATTCTAATTTATAAAATTTGAACTTTATTTTAAACATAGGATTTCGTTTTTTCTTTATCAAGTGGTAAAACAGCTTTGACGTACTGAAATGGCCGAAACTTCAAGTCAATCAGTAAGATTACAAAAAACTTTTAATGATTGAGAAACTGAATGAATTTGTATTACCAGATTGCCCCTCTTGGCGAGGAAGCCACTAAACTGCCTTCTTCGGAACATCCAAATAACCAACACAACGACGTCAGCAGCAGTACTTCGTCCTGTTCAGTCAAGTCTACTTGTTCGGTTACAAGCGACACGTTGGACGATCCACCGTCAGTAGAGGAAGACGCTGATGGCTACAACGTTGCTGCTCATCTGGAGCACCTAATAGCCGATCTGACATCGGAAAGTAGTGACGGTGCTGGCGATTGGACTGACGAGCATCAAGAGCCACAGATCGACTTGAGCGACGACCGCCCCACCGAAGAGTGCGGCAATCGTTCTGAATGGCGGGCTCGTAAGCTGTTCAATGCTCGTCTGCTGGGCAACGACGAAAAGGTCTACAGTGGAACGCGCTTCAAGTCGATGCTTCGCCGAATCATCCCTGATCAAGTGCCCATATCCAACTCACAGCCAATGCCACTCGTGGAGAAGCACGTTGAGAAGTACAACTGCGGCACTTGTCACATTCTGAAGCTGTACATTGTGTTCACCTTGGCCTGCAGCATTTTTCTATGTACCCTCCTTGATCCATGCTTCAAGATGAGCCTGTTTACCTTTGGCCAGACCAGTGTCCCTCTTCAAGCTCATCTCAACAGAGAAAACGTGTCAGTAGTTTCTAATAATGACACAAAGTACAGCGAAGGCTTTTATAATAGTGTCACTGAACCGAGACGAGATTTGCAACCTTTGGAGAGTAGTGTTGGCGATTCAAATACTGAAAGGTTCCAGAACTGCCTTTTCAAGAAAGCCTACATTTTCTCAATGTTCCTCTGTCTGCCAATTTATCTAGTCATCTTCATAATCTACAGTTGCCACTTTGTCATCCGGTATCACGACTTTGCCTGGTTTCTCTTTGAGGCGATCCTTCTTCTCATCTCTTCACTAATTTTGTCAATCTTGGCAAGTTTTGCTTTTGACCTGGCACGTGACCACATGTTTATCAACTTAATCGGTGAGTGTGCTCTCTATTACCTTTCATTTATTTTAAAAACCACATTATTTTTAGTGTTATCAGACGGTATAATCGGCTTGATAATTTCCTTTTTCACCTTTTGGAAATACAAACTAGGTACCGACCCATTCACTTTGATTAGTACTTCTGATCGGGAAATGTACGAGATTACGCAAATTCTGGCGCGCAGACAAATAATCAAGCTTTTTACTTTTGGACACGAACCAAAACAACATGTGATACTGCAAGAATCAAATGACTCATTGGCACAACCGTCAAAAACAAGTTTAAAGTCAAATGAATAATATTTTTTCTCTTTAGTAATTAAAAGTATTTGTAAATTGAAAATGGTGCTTTTTCATAAATGCGTTTTTGTAACCTATTTTTTACTACATCTTTAGCTTGTCACAAGTTTTAAGTCTAATAAACTTGTAAGTAGAATTTAATAATTTTTACTAACAACCTTGGCATAACCATAATATAGTCTTGTCAACTTGAAATATCTAGATCACCAAAAAACTATGGACACGAGTTGGACATCATAACGGGAAAACTCATTTACAGTGAATGTAGTACTCCTTGACAAGACCAAAACTACACGCACTTGTAATCCAAGACCGAAAAGCAAACAAGGGCAAATCCGAATCTAACTGGCACCAAACCCAGTTTTTTCCCTTTTATTGCACCCTTAAACTCCAATAAAACTGTCCACTGATCGCCAGCATAAAATTGAAAACACGTATTTACCTCATAAATTAATAAGTCATCAAAAGTTTATACAAATAATCTCATGCAAGTGATAAATCTACATAAAGTTATTAATTCTCTACAAAATACATTGATAACTGACCGATTTGCCTTATTCGTTGACGTATAACCTTTTGAGTACTTTTCAGCAAACTCATTTTAAATGTTTTTATTTATGCTTTTAAATTGAAAAAAATGTTTTTTTAATTAGCCAATAAATATTTTACTGTCTTTACGACAATCGCCTTTTCAGAATAATTTCTATCTGTGTGTTTTTTATTGTTTTTTTTAAAGTTATCTGTTGGATTGTCAAACACTTGAAAAAACGGGCAAAAGTTGAAAGAAAATTGTATTATTACTCTAGAGGAAAGTACTTCTATCCTTTCAACAAAAACTGTTTCACACTGTCAATTGCAGAAGCAGGAGGTTCTTTCTCTCAATTTGTGACACCTTCCTCATCACAGGTTATTGTCGCTTGTTGCTTGATGAGGTCCCCTCTCTCTCTACTAACGGTGATAATAGTGGGTATTTAGTAAAAGGTAACCCTAATTAGCATGAAGGGCGATAGTGAGCAATGCACTAGCTGCCCTACCGATGCTAATCGTTTTATTGCCTGAAATTGGTCAGTGAGCTCTCTGGCGACGACGTGTGTCAAGTTGTGTAAATTCGTTGCTGTCATGCCACCAGGCACACGCTTTGTCTTAGTCAGGAGTTGCCTATGTGTCCCCATGTGCTGTCACTTTAGCTCGGCGTTTCCTTGTCTCAACGCCTTCTCCCTGCCGTGTTAGCAGCATCAGAGACACATAAGACAGCACATCTTTTAAGAGTGTGGCTCGGCCCCGCGTCCACTGTGATCGACTGTAAAGACCCACTCACACTGGTCGCGCCTTGGCTGACTCTTTGCCAGGTGGTCGTTGTGGATTGCCTAACACTTAAATGATCTGAGTATATAATGTAGCTGAGAAACATCAACATACTGTGTTAATACAATGGGTAAATTCACAGTCAGCTGAAACTTTTTTGTTTGGTATTTGTCTGCCTTAGCCACCAGTTGCTGCATTTTTCCAGATTAAACCAGCTGTGTACCGTAATTCACTCCAGCGTCAACATGACAGCTACTAACAAAGTGAAGAAAACTAAGAACTCAGCATCATTTAAAAGTCATCATTCGGATGATGAGTTGAAAAATTCTTCAAAAAGCAGTTACGACAAAGCTAACATTTTTAGTCGTCTTTATTGCTGGTAAAGATATACAGTAGAGTAAAAAACCAAATAAAATTGTATTTTTTGATAGGTACATTTTTTCGTTTCTTTATCGAAACTACAACAAAGATATTTATCTCGATGCAATCGACGTTGTCGCAAAAGAAGATGCTTGCGAACGCCTTGGCAATAAATTGCGCAGGTAATTGCCAATTGATTGACTTGTGTAAGATTTATGTTTTATCTTGAATCCTTTTTTCAGGCACTGGAACGAAGAATTGGAACGAAAGAAAGCTGGCAAAAATGCCAGCCTTACGCGAGCCATCTTATGGAGCTTTGGTCCTCTTTTTCTTCTAACAAACGTTTATAACTTTATAGTGTACGGTGTACTCCGGTAAGTCTTTTTAAATTGATAAAAACAAACATTTTAAACTGTTAACAATATAAATTTCCAATAGCATGATTATGCCTATGATTTTAGGCAAGATCATCTTATACTCAAATAAATACTTCAAGGAAACAGTCAACAATACGTTAATTGGCAAAAGTGAAAACAATAGTATTCATTTTATTCAATTGCACAACTTTAATCAATCAATAACGACAGACGAAAACGGACAATTTGATCTCTTCGTTTGGCTGAATATAATCTTAAGCACTCGGCAAAGTGTTATCGCCTACTCTGGTCTATTAGCTCTGGTCATTCTGGTGAACGTCTGCATATCACACCCCTACTTTTTTCGACAGTTTCGCTATGGTAAGTTTATCAAGCTTTAATTTTTTTATTAAATCTTTCTTTTTGATTAAGGAATGCATATAAGAGTTGCTGTATCTCGATTGATTTTTGAAAAAGCAATGCGAGTGTCAACAAATTCAGTGCAACGGAACACCATTGGAAAAATTGTTAATTTAGTGAGCAATGACGCAAATCGATTTGACATAGCCTACATTTACGTCGGTTTTGTTTACTGTGCTCTGCTAGAGACAACTGTCGGTATGTCAGTGTCTTTTTCATCACTAAACCGCTTTAACTTTTCATATTTGAAGGCATATACTTCATGTACCAGTACATTGGATTTTCTTCATTTGGAACATTAGCTATCGTACTTGTGTATATACCCTGTAAGTTGTTGATTTTTATTATTAATGTTTTTAACTAAAATATCTTGTAGTTCAAACAATTATGGCAAATATTCTCAGCAAGTTTCGCTCTAAATCAATCATTTTAACCGACAATCGGTTACGACTTATGGCTGAAATACTTCCGGCAATGAGAGTAATCAAGGTAATACCTTAATGTTATAATTTAGCAACGATGTATTTTTAAAGTTTGTTTTTCCACACAGATGTACTGCTGGGAAAAAAGTTTTGCAAAGCTAGTGCATGTTGCTCGGAAATTGGAGATTACTAAAATCCGGCACTCAATGATTTTAAGGTCAATTAATTTAGCACTATATTTTGTTGCACCTAAAGTGATGGCGTTTTCGTGCATTCTACTCTACCTCCTCTTTGACAAAAACGCTAAATTATCAGCTGAAAATGTTTTTGTCACAATGGCCCTGGTTGCGCAGATACGGTAAGTTTGTCTCATCAATCAATATTTATAATTATATAAATTAATTATCTTTTTAATAGCGATGTTATAACGTACATGTTTCCTCTTGGTATAAGCTATTCAGTTGAGAGCTATATCTCTATTCAACGAATTCAGGTTTGAAAGTTAATTTTAAATATTCAAATTTAAATTTTTGTTGTAGAAATTTCTTTTAGAAACCGAAGTCACTGAAAAATGTAAATCACTGTCATCATCAGAAGTAGACCGAAACTGCAAAAATCCATGTATAAGCCTTAAAAATGTAACAGTAACTTCAGATGAAGGAATTCCCATTTTGCAAAACATTTCTTTTGAGTCTGTTTCTGGCAAGTTAACTGTCATTATCGGAGCAGTGGGTTCTGGAAAATCATCTATTTTGCTAAGTATTCTTAATGAGCTCCCTCTAAACTTTGGCTCAATTGATGTGACGGGGAATGCTGTCTACGCAAGTCAGGAATCGTGGATCTTCAATGGGACTGTAAAAGGTATAAATTTTAACAATTTGTACATGATTAAATACTTATTTAAATTTACTTCAAGAAAATATTCTTTTTGGAAAAGAATATGATTCAACCCGGTACCGTGAAGTGGTAAAAATGGCTGCTCTGACAAAAGATTTTCAGCAATTTGAAAATAGCGACCAAACGATGGTCGATGACCGAGGCACCAGCCTATCCGGAGGTCAACGAGCCAGAATCAGTCTTGCAAGGTAAACAGATTAAACACAGTTTAAACTCTCAAAACCATAAAATGTTATTACTTTTTTAGAGCCCTCTACACAGACGCCGATTGTTACCTTTTGGATGATCCCCTTTCTGCAGTTGATTCGTCCGTCTCTAAGCACATCTTTGAGAAGTGCATCAAAGAATATTTGCACAACAAATGCGTCATTCTGGTCACCCATCAGTTGCAGTTTATCAAACAGGCTGATCAGATTGTTGTGCTCAAAGATGGTGGCTGTTTTGCCTGTGGCTCTTACACAGATCTTCTCAATCAGGGCATTGACGTTTTTAAGTACTCAATTGCTGAGCAAGAGAAACCTGAAACATTGTCTCAGTACCCTGATGCACCTTCAAGTCCACCGATACTAAAAAATCCTGCACTTCTTCGATTCCGTGTTGATTCGTTCAACTCTGATATCTTTAGAACGAGTCGCACAAACTCTTTTATTGAAAGTGAACATGACGGTGTGTCAGTTCACGATCAAGTCAGTATTCTGGAGTACCTGACCACTCCCGACGGTGCTAATCTTGATGAAGCAAAAAAACTGCCTCAGAATATGGAGTCAAATGAAAGTGGCAGTAAAAACAAACTAAAAATATACAAAATCTACATAAGTGCTGGTGCAGGAATTCTTTTATTTTTGGTGTTTATGTTATCAAATGTTATTACTCAAGGACTTTTCACTCTATCTGACTATTGGCTTTCGCTGTGGACTGATCACGAAGAAAAATTGCAAATTGAACGAGAAACAAACGTTGCCTTTGAACGAAGCCCAATTATAGCAGAAGAACGACACTACAACATTATTATTTATAGGTAATGTGATTTTAATAATTTTATTGTTTTCTAATGTATTTTTCATCTTCTTTAGCTGTATTGTTGGACTTCTTTTTGTTATGTCAATCGTACGCACGGTACGCTATTTAAAATACCATTTTATTTGATAATATAACTAAATATAAATACTTCCTGTAGACTAGCTTCTTTGTGATTGCAATGCGTGCTTCGGTAAAAAACTACATCTTTATTTTAATTTTTAATTTTAACTTTAAAAATGTTTTTGAAGGTTAATCTTCATAACAAAATTTTCTCATCTTTAATTCAAGCACCCATAGTGTTTTTTGACAAAACACCAGGTATTTTACTAAAACTAACTGTCAAAACACTAAACAATCATTTTATTAACAGTTGGCGTTATCATGAACAGGTGTTGTGTTGATTCGTAATTTGCATTAAAATAATGAGCTGTTTTTGCAGAATTTCAAGAGATCTAGGCATAATTGATGACCTTATTCCACCGATAGCATTTGAGGCGTTGGAAATTTTAGGCAACAGTCTAGCAATATTCATCCTCTGCAGCATACTGAACTGGTTTGTCGTAATGCCATTTGTAGTGCTAATGATTCTCATTTACTTGGCCTCACGATTCTACGTGAATACTGCCCGTAAACTGAAACGTTTAGAGGCCGTTGCTCGAAGTCCTCTTTTCAATCAACTTGCTTGTTCACTTACTGGTTTGCCAACTATTCGCTCTTATCGAATGCAAAAACTATTTATTGAACGGTTCAATGACACTCAGGATGTTCATACAGCGACTTATTTCGCATTTATTTCTGCAAGCAGACTGTACGGCATTTTCCTAGAGATTCTTTGCGTTCTCTACATAACTTCCCTGATCATAGTAATCAACATCAACTTAGACTCTTACACGGGCTCTGTAATTGGGCTCTCTATATCTCAAGTGTTGGCCATTTGTAACACATTCAACTGGGTAAAGATTAGTTGTAAAAATGTTCAAAAGGAATTCTGATTAACGGTTATGCTTTCGTTCATTTAGGGCGTACGTCAGGGAGCTGAGCTTGATAGTTTGATAGTAAGCGTAAATCGTATTGTCGAGTTTGGCGAGCTAGACAAAGAAGAACTCGATAAATGCAAACAAGAACCGGACACAAAATGGCCGTGGCGAGGAGAAATTGTGTACAAAAATGTATCGTTGGTGTTCAACACAGCTGCTAATTTAGACGATATTGATGAGCCGCCTAAAAAAGTTCTCAATAACTTGAGTTTTCATATTAGAGGCGGCGAGAAGATCGGAATCGTTGGCAGGACAGGAGCCGGTAAATGCATTGAATTGGTAATAATTAAAAAACATGTATATTAAATCTTCAAAAAAACAGGAAAATCGTCATTGATCACTACTTTGTTTCGACTGACTCAACCAACTGGTCAAATACTCATTGATAACATTGACACAGCTGACACTAGTCTTTCAAGACTGAGGAAAGGACTGGCAATTATTCCACAAGAACCAATTCTTTTTTCAGGGACTATTCGACGTAATTTAGACCCTTTTAATGAAAAAAGTGACGAAGAACTGTGGGATGCAATTGACAAAGTACAACTGAAAAATAAAATTCTGTCTTTCCCTTCTAAACTGGATAGTTCAGTTTCAGATTGTGGTTCTGATTTTTCAGTTGGGTATGTATGCTTTTATATTTTTACAGTAGAAAAACTCATAATGTTTATAATAGACAAAAGCAACTTATATGTTTGGCTCGAGCCATTTTGCGGCGTTCTCCAATTCTTATCCTAGGTTTGAAAAAACATACTGATTGACCGAAGAAAATAATTTTGCTTGATTTTTAAAGATGAATGTACAGCAAATTGTGATCCTCGAACGGACAGTTTGATTCAGCAAGCAATTCGAAATGAATTTGCCAGCAACACTGTGCTAACCATAGCCCACAGGTTTGTGTCAACAGTGTACAAATGAGATGTGTGTACAGTTTGTCTTTTTCAGGTTGATAACCATCATTGATTATGATCGTATTATGGTTCTCGACCAGGGCCGTCTGGTGCAATTTGACTCTCCTTATGAACTTATCAAACAAAGATCGGGTATCTTCTATGAACTCTACAGCAGTCTCAACCCTGATACTAAAGTGGAATTAAAACGAATGGCGTTGAAAGCTTATGCTGAGAAACAACAGACTCAATTGTAGCCATTTTACTATTTTACGCATTGTACACTTTTAAAAATTAAAATTAAAACAATTTAAATTTTTATTCGTTAAAAAATGTTAAATGGTATAATTTATTTAAAATATTTAAATTTAATTTATCATTGATTTAAAGAGTTAAATATAAGAAGAAGCTAATAAAAAAATGTAAAATTAAGCAAGTTTAAAATTGTAGTTTTATTGTGCCTACCTTTGATGAACTTTGCAACTTATCATTATCATAAAATGGCAGTAACTCTAGCAAAAAATCTTTTATTACACTAAAAATTTTTCCATTGCCCTTTTTATAAAAGTACTTGTTATATATTTAATTAACTTTTTACTGGTTTGTTCTAGCCAATTACTTGTGGCACAAAACAGAAACCAACGCTCTTTTAGTTAATTGTGGGTAATTGCAAAAACCCATGACTACCAGTGTCAATTACTTTAAATAGTCTCATTTAGTGTATGTTAGTGCTTCATTACTATTAATTACTCTATTATTTTTAAAATGCTTATATTATGTTATCACTGAACTATGATGCAAGAAAAAGGTCATTCTGAGACATTGGAAGGTGAAAAATCAGTACACAAAGAAAAAAATCAACCACAATTTCCTTCTAGCAAATATGATAGTGCCGGTTACATCAGTCGTCTTTTTTGTTTGTAAATATCATAAACTTAATAATTCGGTATTATTAAAAATTATTTTTTAGGTACGTTTTTCCCTTTCTCTATCGGTACTACAAACAAGATTTTGATCTGAATGCAATTGAAGAAAATTCTAAAAGTCACAATTGTCAATTGCTAGGTGGACAGTTGAAAAAGTATTTTTTTTAAATGTGCAGCCATCAAACGACTGATTGAATAATTATTTGCAGAAATTGGAAAAATGAAGTTGCACGTCAGAGATTGGGAAAATCAGCGAGTATTCTTCGAGCTCTATTTAAAACATTCGGATGGACTTACTTACATATGAACTTCTGGAACTTCATGGTTTATGGTTAAGATTTTTTTTGTAATTTTTAGCACAATTTAACTTTTGTTCATTTTTTAGGCGTTTTTCGGTGATTTTTTATTTTACACTTATTTTACTCAGTGAATAACTGTTTTTTATTAGGATGGTTATGCCACTTTTAATAGGGAGAATAATTCATTATTCAAATTTATATTATGAAGAAACTGCTGACAAAATCAGCAACAGTACAGTGACAACCGTTCAGCCACCAATTGCTCTAAAACAAAATTTTATTGAAAGCTTACTTGAACTAAATAACCGTCAATTTGTAGTTTTCTTTTCGGTACTGCTCGGAGCACTAGTTTTGATCAACATTCTTGTTTCGCATCCATACTTTATGCTCAAATGGCGGTTGGGAATGCGAATTCGTATAGCACTTTCTCGTTTGATTTATGAAAAATCTTTGAAAATTACAACAAATACCGTTGAGAAAACTACTGTGGGTCGAATCACCAATTTGGTAGCAAATGATGCCGCTCGTTTTGACAGTGTTTTTATATACTCAGAATTTTTGTATATGTCTCTTTTGGAAACTCCAGTTGCAATGGTTTTTCTTTATTATTACATTGACAGGTATGTAAAAGTATTTTTGAAATGACTCTGTGACATTCGTTTACATTTTATAGAGCCTCATTTGGAGCACTTGCAATCGTTCTGCTTTATATTCCCTTTCAAACGGGAATGGCAAACGTTCTCAGTCGATTCCGTTCAATGTCCATTGGCTTAACTGATGATCGTTTGCGACTGATGACAGAAATTCTGCCAGCAATGAGAGTTATTAAAGTAAACATTTTTTTATATAATTGTTGTCTAAATGCCGAAATTTTTCATTTAGATGTACTGCTGGGAAAAAAGTTTTGCAAAATTGGTTCACGTTGCTAGAAAACTAGAAATAACCAAAATACGTCACTCGATGATGCTTCGATGTTTAAATTTGGCACTTTTTTTTGTGTCATCAAAAGTGATAGCTTTTGTGTGCATTCTTCTCTACATTTTAGATGATGGCAAACTGACTGCCGAAGTAGTTTTTGTGAGTTTGGCTCTGATAAACCAAATCAGGGACGTAATGACATATCAGTTACCTCAAGCAGTAGTCTATTCATCTGACACTTACATTTCACTGAAACGAATTGAGGTAGCTTTAGACAAAGAAGTGATCACTTGTTTATAATCATCTTTTATTCTATAGAAATTTTTACTTGAACTAGAACTAGCTGAAGAGCACAAACAAGTGTCAAATAATATAGAGGAACAATCATCTCAATCAGAAACAACCAACAAAATCACTCTTCACAACGTTTCAGTAAACATTAATGAAGTATCAATTCTAAAAAACATCTCTTTTGAAACTGTCCCTGGAAAACTGACAGTTATCATTGGTCCAGTGGGAGCTGGTAAATCATCCGTTCTACTGAGTATACTCAATGAGCTCCCAGTTAGCGGTGGATATGTGAATACTAACGGAAAACTGATATATGCTTCGCAAACAGCATGGATTTTTAAGGGCACTGTTAGAGACAACATTCTTTTTGGAAGGGAATTTGATTCAGCTCGCTACCGTGAAGTGATCAGAGTAGCTGCACTAACTAAAGACTTACAGCTGTTTGAAGATAACGACCAAACGATGGTCGATGACCGAGGCACCTCTCTCTCCGGTGGACAAAGGGCAAGAATAAGTCTTGCAAGGTAAAACAGATTAAAAACAGTTAAATCTCTTAAAAACAAATAATTTTATTACTATTGTTAGAGCCCTTTACACTGACGCCGATTGCTACCTTTTAGATGATCCCCTTTCTGCAGTAGATTCCTCCGTTTCTAAGCACATTTTCGAAAAGTGCATTAAGGAGTATCTGCGCAACAAGTGCGTCATTCTGGTCACCCATCAGTTGCAATTCATCAAACAGGCTGATCAGATTGTAGTGCTCAAGGACGGTGCCTGTTTTGCTTGTGGCTCGTACATTGAATTACTTAACAAAGGTGGGCGTTCACTCTTGTTTAGCAAATTAAAAACTAACTTTATTTTGCATCAGGCATTGACTTATTTCGATATACAGCAACAGTTGTACCAGATCAACAAACAGAAAAATCTCCAGAAGGCAGTCCATCAAGTAGACGACAGTCGATTCGTCGACGAATTGAGTCTTTCAATGAACGGCACAGTCGGTCAAACTCCTACATTGAGAGTGACCACGAATCAATGTATGATGAAGTGAGCATTCTCGACTACGTTCAAGCAGCTGAAAGTCGAGAGCGTTCCAATCAGCCAACCTCTCTCGAACTACCCAACAGTGAACGATCAACAAGCTCAAAACCTAAAAAAAGTGCTTTTTGGATTTATTATGTTTACTTTTCTCATGGAGCAGGAATTCTTCTATTTTCGGTGTTTTTGTCATCAAATATTATTACTCAAGGACTGTTTACAGGAATAGATTATTGGTTGGCTGAGTGGACTGATTACCAAGAAAACTTGCATATTCAGGAACAGGAAAGAAATAACAACACTATAAAACGCAACCCCTTGATTGCAAAAGAAATGCACTCAAATATTATTATTTACAGGTAAAAATAATTTTATTTTTTTCTTATTTTAATTTTTTTATTTAGTGTTATTGTGGCTGTACTCTTTATTATGTCAATTGTACGTACTGTATCATTTTTTTCAATTTGTATGCGAGCATCTCGCAGGTAATTTTTGGTCTTGCGTGATTTCAAGTCCTTATATACTGACCTTAACTCCTTCTTATAGACTGCATAACAAAATTTTCTCCTCTCTGATGGAAGCTCCCATTATCTTCTTTGATAAAACTCCAGGCAAGTCAGCATCAGTTTACTGAAAATTGATTGTGTTTTATATTTCTGACAAGTTTTTTAATAACTATATTTTTTTGTTTTAGTTGGTGTAATCATGAACAGGTACTGTTTTTGTTTCTTATTACACAAATGCAATAATTTTCTTTTGTAGAGTATCAAGAGATCTTGGAATAATTGATGATCTACTGCCATCAACTGGATTTGAAGCACTGGAAATTTTGGGCAATAGTTTTGGAATATTTATTCTTTGCGCTGCACTGAACTACTTCATTGTCCTACCACTGATCATTGTGATGGTAATCGTTTACTTTGCTCAAAAATTCTATGTAGATACAGCAAGAAAACTAAAGCGTCTAGAAAGCATGGCTAGGAGTCCTCTCTTTAACCAGCTCGCATCATCACTAAACGGACTGACAACTATTCGCTCATACCGATCTCAAGAGACGTTTATTGACCGCTTTAGCACAACACAAGATCGTCACACTGCCATATTTTTCGTTTTTATCTCTGCAAGTAGAATTTACGGTATTTTTAAAAATTTTATTTTTTGTTTTTTTAATTCAACCGAATTTTTCTTTTTAAGGCATATTTCTCGAGCTCGTTTGTATCTTCTTTATCTACATTTTGATTATTGCAATCAATATTCAATTAGATAGCTTTACTGGATCTTTAATTGGGCTCATTATCTCACAGTCAAACTTGTTGCTAAACTCGTTTAATTGGGGTATGCTAAACCTAACTTAAAACAAAAAATCCAAATTTTAAGCCAATACTCTTTTGTGCAGGAGTGAGACAATTATCGGAGGTTGACGCTAACTACCTAGTTAGCGTCGAACGTGTCGTCGAATTTGGTGAACTAGAAAAAGAACCACTTGAAGAATGCATCCAAGAGCCGCATGAAAGTTGGCCACAACGAGGCAATATTGTTTATGAAAATGTGTCACTGGCATATGATGGAGCTGGAGATGATCCACCGCAATTGGTTTTAAGAGACCTAAACTTCAACATTAAAGGTGGTGAAAAAGTAGGAATTGTTGGCCGAACCGGAGCTGGTAAGTGCTGTGACATAAAAGTAATTGATGAACATATTTTCAGCTTTGTTCAACTAAACAGGTAAATCGTCACTGATCACTACTTTGTTTCGATTGACTCAACCGACTGGTCAAATATTCATTGATAACATTGACACTGCTGATATAAGTCTATCGAGGTTACGGCGAGGGCTTGCGATCATTCCACAAGAACCAATTCTCTTTTCAGGAACCATTCGTCGTAATTTAGACCCTTTTAATGAGAAGAGTGACGAAGAACTGTGGGATGCAATCGACAAAGTACAACTTAAAACAAAAATTCAGTCTTTTCCTTCAAAACTGGATAGTTCTGTTTCAGAATGTGGCTCTGACTTTTCTGTCGGGTACGGATACTTTTATATTTTTACAACGTAAAAACTTATTAACATTTATCAGGCAAAAACAATTGATTTGCTTGGCTCGGGCCATCTTGCGGCGTTCTCCAATTCTCATCTTAGGTTTGTAATAACATTATTATTGACAAAAGAAATTAACTTTTCACAATTTATAAAGACGAATGTACAGCTGCTGTGGACCCTCGAACAGACAGTTTGATTCAACAAACCATTCGAAATGAATTCGCCAACAACACAGTGCTCACCATTGCCCATCGCTTAAACACAATAATTGATAATGAGCGTGTCATGGTCCTGGATCAGGGCCGCTTGGTGCAGTTTGACTCACCTTATGAGCTTATCAAACAAAAATCAGGCATCTTTTCTGAGCTTTTTGATAATCACACCCAAGAAGTGAAAAATGAACTACTAAAAGCAGCTGAAAAAGTTTATAATAGCAAAAAATAGATCCGATTTGTTAAAAGTTTTTGTGTTTTACTAAACATTTCAACTCTGAATTATTGCAAAAGTTGTTTGTAATTTTAAAAACTGCTTATTTTTGTAACAATGTTTTTAATTAAAACGTACCTTTGATCCATGAAAATAAACATTATTGGCTGGAGCGAACGTCACTGCCACGCGCGAAGCGCGTGGCAGTGTTAGTG
>JAALOO010000086.1_pt1 | contig 74613 bp, 63 predicted proteins | sample 7257641 | NCBI WGS metagenome assembly JAALOO01 (sample SAMN14085613, study PRJNA598686) | mite metagenome | biome: ENVO:01001000; feature: ENVO:01001002; material: ENVO:01001226; isolation source: single female mite from University of Michigan culture on fish food culture... ...
TCTCTCTCTCTCTCTCTCTCTCTCTCTCTCTCTCTCTCTCTCTCTCTCTCTGGGTTTAGGCGGCAGCAGAGAGAACAAATGGTTTGCACACTGCAGACACTGTCTGTTTATTCATTGTGCCTGTGCTCTGTGCACTGACACTCACTGGTTGGCGGCGGCGGCTGCCACATTCTTGCGGAGCCACATTTCGCAGATCTTCACGTAGTGCTGGTCATTGGATTGACGGGCCGTGTCGAGCACTCGAATCACGTTGGAGCGCTGACCAAGCGAAACCGCCAGCAGATAGGCCAGCTTTAGCTTGCCCGCCTGCAGGTAGGCCTCAATGCGAAGTTTGTCATCGGACAGTAGCTTGATCAGCGACTCGGATAGCTCCACAAACTTGGCCCGTGCACTCTGTTCCAGGGCGCTGTTCGACTGCCTGGCCGTCGGCCAGTCCAAGACCAGCTTGATGGCGCCGATGCAGCTGGTGACAATCTCATCCGACAGCTTATTCATCAGCGCCTGCAAACTTGCCGGCCCTGGCGACACTGGCGGTGGTGGCGTGCCCGCTGACCGACTGCCCTGTGACATGGTCCGCGAGAAGGACATCGAACGAGAGGCGGTCAGTGGATTGGAGAAGAAGCCAGACTCAGAGGGGTCACCAGGAGAAGGAGCAGCAGCAGCAGGTGATGCTGAGTTGTGTTCGGCCATACAGGAGGAGCGCACATAGACGAGCAGTTGACCGAGCAAATCGAGCATGGTCGCCGCACTTGAATTCTTCTCCAGCTCGTGCGCCAGCAAGAAACCAGCCGTCATCTTGTAGACGAGACTTCTATTCAGCTGATGTTCCTGTGTGTGTGTGTGAAAGTAAAGGGCAAACAAGAGCGCTCATTAGTGTCGTTAGTTTCTTTAGGCTTATTTTCTTTCTCTGTGGTGATTGCAGCTCCCGTGCTAATCTAATCCGTCATTTGATAGCTATAATTATCATCACCATCCAGTGGTCTTCCATCGCTCAACTATGCTCCCTTTTTTTGCTGGCGATTCACCCCTTAAATGAGCCTTTCTTAGCTCTTAGCCACAAACAAGACAAAAGGCATTCAACAGTCTTAAGCTTCAATTTGCCTTGACAGCCACTGGCAGCGATTGGCAGCAACCTAAAGTACTTACCACAAAAGTACTTTGGTGCACTGTGAACGAAACACACCGACCATCAAATTAATGAAAGCTGTGGTGAAAATGGGAAGCAACCTCTGCGGCGCGACACTCTGCCAAATAGCGCTGCACTTTGATGGAGTAACCAAAGAGACAGGATCGCCAGAGCCCGATCGTCAGCACTGAACTGACAACAAACAAAGAGGACGACAGCAAGTCAGGTTATTTCTTGTCGACGGTGGCAATTCTCTCGAACTGAACGATTGGTGTGTATGTGTGTCTGATATTTAGCGCTGACATTGATCGAAATGGATGATGGTGTTCCTCTGGCACGCAACACTGGGAAACACAGGCATACACCACTGCTCTGCCCTGAGTCACCGATTGAAGTTCCTCCTGCCAACAGCAACTTATTCACTGCACTTTCGGTACAACAATTCGTCAGTTTTCGCTAAAAGGCGAACAGGTGACTGTTGTGTTCCGTGTCTGTGTGCCGTTGCCAAAGCCGCGCTGGTAAAGCTCCACTTTTGTTGTCTCTAGTGTTTGAGGCGGCAGCTAGTTACGGCACTCATCACTCGTCACCCACGTAATTCGAGTCATTCACAGAGGTAAACAAGTGGAAATTAGCACAAGCCAAAGGTGTCCAACTGCGCTGTGAAATGCTAGATGACCATATGTGCATAGAGACGCGCACAGATAATGGGCCGCCTCGCACACTTCCTCCTAGCTACCAAGGATGACAGTTCAAATAAGATTCTTAAAGGCTTACCTGAATGATGCGCAGGGAATGGCGAAATCCCTCCTCTAGACTGTCGCTAAAGTACAAAATCATTAGCGCAGCTATCTGACTTTTTCTCACCAAGTCATGCTCCAGCAGTGTGGGTGGGAAATGTGATCGGCCGGCAAAGCTGACAGCCAGCTCTGACTGGAAGGCACGCAAGACCAGGCCACTGGGCGGCAGATATCGATTCGACGACGGCTGGTGATCACCGTCGTCGGTCGAGAAGAGGGACGTCAGCGGGTACTTTACCCTCTTCAGCTTGAAGCGCTTCAAAATGTCAATCTGCACCTCAATCAGGCGAATCTGCTTGAGTACATCTTTCTTTTCGACGTGTAGGCACCCCGGTTTTAGCTTGACGTACTCCACGTTGTGCAGGTACATATTGCAGTTGTCACGGGCCTTCTCCAGGTGAGTTATCCGACGGTAAAGCAGTTCAAAGCTGTCCATGTCAGTGGCCGCCGTCGAATCATCATCAGCCACCGCATCACTGCTTGCTGTGCGCTGACTGAGGAAGAAGCAGTTGATTTGCGTGATGGCAGCCCGAAGGTAGTCGCTCATGAAGATCTGCACTCGATATAGCGAGTTAAAGAACTCATTCTTGGCCAGGTGCCTGCAAATGGCGATCAGCGAAGACCACAAAACGGCAAGTTGCGGGTCGCTTTGACGAATTGCGGCAAAAAACGCCCCCAGAGATCCCCTCGTTTGAGCAGGAATGAATAGACTGTTCAGAAAGTGACTACAGGTGTTGGCAGAAGCGGCCTGCTCACGGTTTAGTCCAATAAAGTACTCGACGGCTTCTTTCCAGTAATGGTGCTCCACGTAAAAGTGCAGCAGATCATCGGCCGTTCCGTACTGCTTAATGTAGTACACAATTTCCTGGTATATGCGAGGCTTCAGGTGTGATCGCTGCTGAAGAATTGCGCTTGGTGTTGTCATTTGGCTAGTGCTCTGACTGGGGTGAACCAAATCAGTGCGGTCGCTGAGAAAGTCGTATTTGCCCGCCAGAATTTGGTTGCACTTCTCTTTGATGGACATCGGCTGAAGGTTCGTCGAATTACTGCGCACTAAAATGTCGACAATGTTCTTCAGTGTTTGCTGGTCATCTGAGGCCCGTGCGGCCTGATCAAAGTACCGATTAAACTTTCGACGAGCATCGGCAAATTGCAAGTGTTTTAAGCAGATAATTGCCCAGGTCTTCCAAATTGAGCTAGAATCGAGGCCGTACTTTTTGGCAATGTCAATCGCCAGCTCAAATCGCTCCATTTCAAGAAGTTTCTCTTGCAATTTTTGAATATTATTGCTGAGCACATAGCCGATCATCTCTTTTGTGCCGTAGTTGGAGTTGATCATCATGCGAATGACATCCAAACGGTCGAGGTACAAGCTTAGCTGTTCAATCTCCGGAATTCTCTCCTTCCGATGCTCCTGACTAAGGTACTCCTCAATGGAGATACAAGTGGACATTAGGAGTGAGCGAATCATCTCAATAAGCAGCGTTGAGTCCACGTAACGTGAGTCAGTCGTCTCGAGCAAAGGGGCGCAGATTTTGTCAATAATAAACTTGCAGCATCGCTTTTGGTCGGAGTGCAAGTGCAGAATCGCCAAGCACAATGTCACACTAGGTGCTGTTTCGTAGACAAACTCAAAACGGCGCGAATCATTGGCCGCTTCATCGCCTGGCAGCAAGTACCAAACGGTCCGTCGATTGGCCGTGCTCGATGTGGATGAGTTTGATGAATGCGTACTTGCCCTTCGTGTCTTTTGCTTCAGGTGCACATAGCAATCATTGCAAACGCGCACGTGTGAATTGATGTTAATCTCCGGAATGAGAAAGGTGTTGGCCGAACAGGCTTGACAGACAACACGGCCGCATCGGCGACAGTGGTGGCGGCGGTTAATCTACAGATGAAGACAAATGTTAGTAAATGCAAGTTACAGTTTCACTCTTCACTTCTCTTCACTTTACCATGCTGAACCGAACGAGATGACAGATCATGCAATGCGTCTCCTGTGCGTCTGAAACCCACTGATCTCTCGAGGGAATCTTCTCCGGTACTACAAATGTGTTGGTGCTGCGATTAGTGATGCTCAACGAGTCGTTGAACGACGAGGATATTTGCGTTAGATCAGCTGCAAAAATGAAAAGATGATAAATTTTTTTTCATTTTTTCAACTCTTACTCGTACCTGAGCTATTAAAGGAGTGTGCATCATAGATTTCAATGTACACCGATTTCTGTGCGTATCGCTCCACCAGTTCATCCGCTTGGATCAGCTTGTACTGGTTGATGATCCTCTCGAGAGAGTCAATTTCGCAGTTCATCAGCAGCTGCTCGATAAGCAACACTGGGCTGGAGGCCAGCTTGAGGTAGTCGCCGCGAATCTTGGCACCAAGCAGCTTCACCATCTCAATGCCCAGCTTGTACTGCTCGTAGCTCTCCACCAAAGTGAAGTTCATTCGTTTTCGGTAGTACGTCGCCAGCAAGTCCACCAGAAAGCTGCGCAACTCCAGATTGTCCACCAGGTTGAGCGTCTTCTCTACAATGGCAATCACATCCGCCGACTGCAGCTGGTCCACACAGGCGTTAAACAGCTGCCGTAAGGATGCATAGTCGTTCAGTTCACTGTAGGCGTGAATGAGCAACTCAATGTGCAAATCACAAGTCTCCTTCTCCAGGCCTTTAATTTTGTACCAGTCAATTGCCAGGTGGAATCGCTTCTTTGTTTTGATAATCGTCAGCACGTCAATGCTCTCCAGGTTGTCTTTGGAGAGCTTCCAGTTCTTCAGTCCGGTCAGCTGGCCAACTGCTGCGTAGAACTCAATTTCACAGAGAACTTTTTCCAGTTTTTTCCGACTTTCCAGTGAGTCCACGCCAAAAATGCTCTCGTCCTCTTGGATGTTCTGCAGACACAGTCGAATCAATCGAGTTGCCATAAAGGTTTCATCGTAGTTCTCCGAGTAGGTAAGCAGTCGGCAAACCACTTCGCACTTCATCTTTGAGTCGCCGGCAATTTGAAAGGCAAACTTGGCGTTCTTCTCAATAAAAGCTAATCTCGAGAACACGGCGTCCTGCAGTAACTGGTAAGAGTTTCCCTCTTCAGGATCAGCAGGCACTGTGGAGATGTTGTCGATGTAGCGAAAAAGCTCATACACTTGCTTGTACTTTTGATTAGCGATACAGTACTCCAGTGTCTTTATTACCGCAGGGTGGCCGGAAACGATTCGCGGGTGGAAGGCAAGCGATATAGTCGAAGTGGCATCACCGTAGAAAAAGTTGCTTTTGATTCGCTCGACCCACCTCAGGAGAGGCGACTGCTCGGCAATGTGCATGTTCAATGTGAAAGGGGAGGAGGGAGAAACACTGGCCACCTGCTGATCATTGATCAGATTCAGAATGCGCAGCAGCTCCACTAGCACTGAGCACTTGCCGTTGAAGTAGGTGAGAACTTCGTTGTTGATCAGCGGTTGAAAGGACTGCTCAAAAGAGCTGTCGCCAAAAGAGGCGTTCACCTCTTCAGCAGCGAAAAAGTTTTGCACGAATGAGCTTTGAATGGACCGCTCGGCAAAGGCGTCCACTCCCTGAGAATAGAACTTGATCAGCTCAAAGAGGCAAGGGTTGACTAGTTCATTGACGAAAAAGCGTAGATTGCAGTCAAGCAGAAAACAGGTGGCAATGGAGGGACAGTAGACAGAGCAGAGGACGCCGATGAGGTTAACTTTCATGATCAGCGCCATGTCGTCGATTATCTTTGGCGAAATTTTGCTTTTGATCACCATTGAGCAGAGAATGGCGGAGGGACTTTGCTTCAGGATCGAAAAGTATGAAGCAGTGTAGATGAAGCTCGAATCAGCTGCGCCCTCTTTGCTGACCTGCAGATTGCGTTTTTTGCACTCCACCAGCGCTTTGCTTACTTTGCGAACGTACAGCAAGAGTGTCTTGAGGTAGTGAAACTTTCCCGCCGGACAGTGGTCTGCAATTTTGTCAAAGAGTGTCAGCAAGAGTTGTGAGTCCTTGCGAAAGTGCATTTCAGCATCGCTGGCAGAGAGCAAGTCTGGGTCGTCAATGAGGCGATTCTCCAGGTAGTTCAGGTGACGGTAGAACTCGCTGTAGGCTCGCCTCAGCTCCGCCTCAAAGCGCAACGTGGTGATAAAGGATTTGGCGTCCAGTAGGGGCGAAGATGTCAACGACTTCTGAAAGTAGTCGCCGACGGAGAGCTGGCTGGTGTTGATGCTGTGAGCCAGGTCGGAGATCAATCGCTGAAAGTGAACCAAAAACAGCTCCACCTTCTCGGGAAAGACCTGCCCACCTGTGACACCGGTGCCCGTCTGGTACAGTTGGCTGCTGTTCTGCACAAAGATTGCCTCCAGTATGGCCTGACTTACTTCCAGCGAAGGACTGGCACAGAGAGAGTAGTCAATCATGAAAATCTTCTTGGTTACATTGTCCACTCTGTCCATCTTTTGCAGCATCTCGTAGACGACTGATTGGATCTTTGACGAGCGAATTCCCAGATTGGCAATTTCTCCGGTTTTAAACTTAGGGCTCACATCTTCAGTTGACAGTAACCGGCCGAGAGTGGTTGAGGCATCGGCAAAGCTGGATTGAATTTTGCCAATTTTTGAGTGTAGCTCCGAAAAGTACTCTAGAAGTTGGAGTTCTTTCAGCTCTTTAGAGTTCTTTAAATCGTCCTGAAAAAGTCGAGCAATTTTGCTGGCATTCTCCAGGCTGTTTTCAATCAGTGTGTAGCACAGCAGCTGAGTGTACGAGGCCAACATGCAGGAAATAAGTGAAGTACTCAGGTGACCAGTGCTTTTCTGGTGGTCGGTGTCACTGCTGGCGGCAGAGATGAGATCGCGATTCATGTCCATTTGGTTAGAGTCCTCATATCCTTCTGCTTCTGCTTCTGCCTCTACTTTTTCCGTATGGTCTTCTCTGGTCTTAATGCTGCTTTGAATGGCACTTATGTTCTTGTAGAAAGCAGGTCGAATGACGTCGTACCGGAACCTGGCATCTCCGACGTGTCTCATCAAAGCGGCAATTCGTGCCTTGCATTCCTCAAAGTCGATCTTTTGCCAGACTTGAGGCGCATTGGAATCAGCCTGACCATGGCTAAGTGAATACATATCAGAGCTTGTCTTGTAGAGAGTGTCCTTCAAAAGCTCAAGTATTTTGGGAATGATCCAATTGGGGCACAGAAAGTACGTGGTCTTTGATAAATCGGACATTATCTTCTTCCTCATCAGTTTGTTGGTGTCGTCAACCACTGAGCTCTGTCTCGTATTGGACAGCGTTTCATCAAGGTAGTCGTCATCCTCTGAACTATTCAAGTTGAAGTGGTGATTAAAGTCGCTCTTTGTGAGAAACAGCAAACTGAAAATATTTTCCATAATTTCAATGCGAAACTCAATGGGCATGATGTCTTCAATTAAGTTCTTTATCTGAACCGTATCAAAGTAGACGTTTTCATCCTCTTTTGAGAGAATACAAAAGAATATCAAGCGAAGGATGACAAAACCTTTTAGCACCATTGCCTCCTTCAGGTCGTACTGGCTGATCAGCAAACATATTTCATCGTACACAACTTCTTTAAAAGAGCTTAAATTTTCACTCGTAGGTTTCAGCTCAAGGAACCCATGACCAGATAGAATTTTAAGTGGCGAGCTGCCGGAAAGCAACGAAACGATAATTTTGTAGCAAAAGCTGTTTCGATCAAGGTTGCCCTGGTTGATGTGAGTGTGACACCAGTCAGCAAAGGTGAGAACAAATCGCAATTTGCAGACCATCCGAAAGAAGATCTGATCACCGTCCTCCTTATCAAAGTTTTCACACTCATACTTGAGGAGCAAATTAGAGAGATTCGTTTCAAAGCGTGATATTCTTTCGATGAACAGTGCAGCTTCATTCTGACTGGAGCTAATTAAATCATACAGCGAGATGACGATGAGAAGTATTTGCGTTTTAACAGGCAGCCGGGAGATATCACAAGGATTTTTGTGGTTATTGCAGTAAACTTTGCAAAACTGTGCCAAGAAGTGCTTGTTCTCATGCACAGCCAGAAGAAAACATTCTTTAAGATTAAAAAACTTGGGTGATTCAGTATTGAAGAAACTGACTCTATACTTTAAATTTGCAAAACGAATTGAGTAAATGGAGGTTATTAGTTGTGGCGTAAAACGAAACAAACAGCTAGAGTACAGATCTAACAGGTGGTCTCTTTGAGAACTCTTTTGCGGGCTTTGAAAGTACTCAATGATTTGGCACAGAAGATTTTCGTCATGCAGAACAGCGTCTGGGCAACGAAGTAAAATGTCCGTCATCTGTCGCTTGTTTTCATTTTTTAACGTATGAATGAGGGCTTGTAAGTAGATTTTGTCGAATAGATTCAGTTTTCCTTCGTTGAGACTGTGAAGTTGATTGTAGCGCTTTGAAAAGACGTTGATTACAAATGAAGTAAAGGTGGAAGATTGAAAGAGTGAATTTTTTAGCTTTATGATCATACTCTGAATGTGCTGCTCTTTTTCTGATGATTTTATTGCCTCTAGACTCGTGTAAAAATCAAGTACATCTTCGCACTTGAGACCAGCATGTAGCAGGTGATTTGAGCAGATCAGGTAGAGCTGGCTGTAATTGCGATCACTGATCAGGTCAAAAGTGGCTCGATTTTCATCATTGTCAAATAAATTATCAAACAGAGAAATCACAGATTGAAGTTGAGTGGCAATTAGATGAATTAACCAGGACTGCGTACTATCACAGATGTTTGAATGAAAGAGGTGAGCGATGTGATTTATAAGTTGCCGCAAGTGGTTTCCGAACGCTTCCTGATCAAGTTGATCATCTTCAATTGGAAGACTGGGTAAAAGGACGTCCTTGAAGAGAACAAAGTTTCCAGTTTTGCAGGCTATGTCTATTTGATGCAACAATTTGTTCAGACCTTGTTGCAGCGAAATTAGCCGGCACCACAGAAAGTTGTCCAGGCGGATCGCCGTTGGCTGAGCTACTTGAGAGTCCATCGTTCCTGAGCTTTAACCGGAAACGTTGGTGATGCTCAAACGGAGGTCTAATGTCAAGACCAGTCTAGTAAGTGTCATGGACGATGACCACTGATCATCCAACTTTAGACACTTGGGTGTTTGCAGATGATAACACAAGTGATTTCTTGTTTACATTTTCCAGGCGGGCAAAACAAGCGCAGCTACATCTGCTGGCTGAAAAGCTGACTAGCGCAAAGATGCCAAGAAAATACAACAAAAGTTTTCTATCCGCTCACACCTGAAGCCTCGCATATACCAGGAAATGTGAATTCAAAAACTAAAGTAAATACGAATAAAAAGTTTCTAGTGTAAAACTAACAGATTTTAATATGAATTGCTGAGACAATCAATTTAAACTTTTTAATTTTTATTTATTTAAAGAAAAGCGAATGTATCTTTTCTCCTTATCATAACGCTTTACCTTTTTTCTAATATCTCCTTTAGCAAATGTATTGATCTGTGCTGCTACCACGTTCCAGTAAGTTTTCGTGATGAGGTTGTTTTCAAGACTTTTTTTATTTAAAAATTTAATTTGAGTTTTCTTTATAAAATAGCTCAACACAAGACACTCATAACACCTAGAGACACTACGCATCGTGCACTAAAACAATCATTGCACTAAAATTCGGTCATTTTAGTGTCAACAGTGACACTAAATGTATAAAAAAATTTTAAAAAAATATTTTTTAATCTTTTTATCAATCTTGAATCTAATCTTGATAAAAAAGAACTTTAGGCAACGTGACAGTAGCGTGATTCGAACACGCGCCTACAATTGTAGAACAGAACTTTCGTTCACCCCACAGTCAGGTTCGCTTAGTAGCGAACGACTGTGAAAGCATTAACTGCTTGAACCTGTCGCCTTAGACCGCTCGGCCATACTGCCTTGCCCACTGTTGCAGTCTGCTTGCTACTACTATATAAGCTTTATCGCAAAACTAAGCAACTTTTTTATTTTAATTTGTTTTTATCATTGATCGTTTATAAACAGATCGGCAATAAATAGAAAAATCAATTTAATTAATTAAACAATGCCACAAAAAACAAAACAAAACTCAAAATAGCTGTTTTTAACTGAATGTTGGCTTTTCTGCGCCAATAGCCAACAGCTATAATTATAGCTGCACAAGACATGCAATTAAATATTGCATTTTTAGCGAGACTTTTTTTATTGAAGCACAAAAACAGTTATTTCACTACGTAAACATGAAACTCGCTGTTTGAATCAATGCCTGGAATTTGGCACTGCGGGGCTTTTAAATGTTCAATATTTTCGACGATTTTGGCCACTCTTGATTTTCTGTTTTCAATTGGATTTAGTCTGTATAGAAGTAAATAGACAGTGATGGCTCTGTAGAGTATCAAATTGAAAATCAGCATTGCTACGCAGTAGTAAAAGTCTTCCTCTTTTAGGTTAAAAACGTGCAAAACCGATTGGACTTCTCGGTGACCGCATCGACCAAAGCTGTACTGCAGCAGCAAGAAGGCTTCAAAGATAAAGCGAGGTATACTGAAGATGCTGGCAAACTGGTAGAAGTAGTGCAAGTTTGCGAGTGGCAGAAAGAAGTTGCTAATCATTGTGAGGGCGACGTAGAGCAGTACAGACATGGTGGTGAGGATGAGCAGGTTCCCATTTGACAGCAGTGTGAAGACGTGCGCAAAGCCTTGCAGGCCAATGGCAGTGAGGATGAAGAGACCTGTTAGAGGCCAGTAAATGTCCGGACGCACTGAGCTGTAGATGTTGCAAATGTAGACGTGAATTATCATCAGCGGAATGGTAGGTAGAATCTCAAAGATGCACTTGACAAGGTAAAAGGAAAGGGTGCTGTAATAACCTGTGAAAACAAAATGAGAAAATTAAGGCACGGAAAACAAAAGTTAAGGTAGTACCATTTCTATGTTCGTTTTTGAGAAGCTCCAGCTCATGGGCAAAGAGTAGTGCTGAATTGAGAATCAAGTTGAACATGCAAATACTTGTCATGTAAAATGAATACCGGTAGTTATTGGTTATCATTTTAAACTCGAGTGCTGTTTCTGATGGGCTGCTACTGAAGCACGCGCTGTTCAGATTGGCATCGTAGCTGATGCACCCCGAATGGTCGGCAATAGCTGGATCAAAAATGCGATTGAGAAAGAAGGAGAATAATAGGTAGTTTACAATGTAAATCAATTGCGGAAGCCACAGGTGACCCCTGATAAAGGAGAGGTAGCGCTGAGAGAGAATAAAGATAGAGTGAAGTGAGAAACGATTGCGGTTAAGAGCGATGCCATCAGGGGCCAGGAACGTGTCAGAGAAGAGTTGGTTCTTAAAGTTGGCCAGCTTTTGCTTGCTAGCAATCGATAGACTTTTAACTGTTTTGTCGTTGTGCCCGAGACAGGAGTATTTGACTAGACTTTCCAGAGGATACTGACAGTGGTCAGTGGAGATAGATTGCAGGGAAAACTTAATTTCGTCCGGCGAAGTTGAGCCTGAGTAGATGCAAACACCTCCGCGCGCCAAAAAATACAGTGAATCAAACTGAGAAAGGATTGCTGTGTTAGGCTGGTGTATGCTGGTTATTATTGTGATAAAGTGCTTGTGAACAATTTTCCGTAAAGTCGAAATTACCTAAAAATACAAAAAGTAAATTAAAGAATTTTAATGACAAAATGAAGTAGTACTTACGACTTCGGCAGAATTGCTGTCCAGTCCTGATGTGCACTCGTCAATTTGAATGAGATTTGGCATTTCAATAGAGGTCAACTCAAGCGCCACTGCCAGCCTTTTACGTTCACCCCCTGAGCAATGTTCTGTTAGAGTATTGGCAGTGTCCTCTAAATCCAGCTCGTGCAGCCATTTCATTGCAATTTGCTCATGATCAACAGCTGGCTGTGTATTCTTCAACTTTGATGCATAAATGAGAACTTGCTTTGCAGTCAGTCCAAGCATTAGATGTCCGGATACTTCTTGTGTTATAAAACAGGTGCGAATCTTTGCAAACTTTGACAAGTATATCTCCGTTTCATTGCTCAGCCTTGTTTTGCATCGTCCGTTGAGAACTTTAAGAAGCGATGTTTTCCCACTGCCACTTGCTCCCATCAGGGCGTTCAGTGTTGCAAAACGAAATTGACCATTCAAACTGCGTAAAATTGGCTGACTAGATCCTTTTTTTGAGCCCATTTCATAAATTGATTCCGACTTGTACAAAGTCAAGTTTTTCCAGCCAATGATAATTTTACAAAGTAATCTTTCTTCTTCGGCATACTCTGGCAACTTTTTGACGTCATTGAGTGGCGTCAAGTTTTTATCTGCTTTTTTAGTGTCGTGTATTTCTAGAGGAATAGCTTGATTCAACTCAAATAAATCATGTTTTTCATTACATTTTCGAATCAATTTCGCCACTGGGTGGTCATTTAGGTTGCTAAACTTGCACAACATTACACAAAGGGTCGCCAACTGAATGATGGCAATGTTGATGAAAACTCGAATGCAATTGTTGTAGAACTCACTTTCTTTAACGCTGTTGTTACGCATGATCCAGGAGAATTCAGTTTCTGTGCAGCGATCAATTCCGTAGATAGTGTAGATCATATTTTGAGTGATAAACCGAATCGAAATCAAATTGGCTGTTTTGCTGACCAGCGTACTGTGCGTATCGTCGATTTCAATATAGAACCCGTTGAGCATGCACAGGAATGAGTAGAGAATCTGTGAGAGGACAATGGCAATTTTGACGTTGTCCACCAGTGCCACTCCAATGAATCTGCCGATTGTTTCCATGTACACGCAAAGTAGCCATATTAGGAAAATGTAGCAAGAAAACCGATGCCAGTTGAACTCTCCCACGTCTGCGTGGAACTGTCTTGTAAAGAGGTAACTGCTACAGGACATTACCAGAGCAAGGCATGTTACTTGAACGGTAGAAAGGACAAGCGATGACCAGTAGAACACAGTTGCACTGTACCAGTAGTTTCGATGTTCACTTTTGAAAACTTTTACTAGCGGTAGAAAAAATTGCGTACTACAGCAGATGATCAGGTACCCGATGAACATGAAGGAGTACGACAAAAAGCAAATGTTTTCCATCACTAAAGAGGAGTGGTTGATATCGGAAGTGGTGCATGAGTTTGAGGCAGGCGATGATGCATTGAGATTGGCAGTGTCCAGGGGAAGGCACGAGCTGGCATAAGTCATTTGCGAATTGAAGAGGGTTGCAATAAGGAAGTAGAAGAGAACAATGAAGAATAGTTGCAAAGAGAATATGTAGTAGTGAGTGATGAAAGTGAGCCAGAAAAGGCGACGAATTTGAATTAAAAAGTCAAACAGTCTAAATCGTTTGCGAGGATTGGGCAAGCCAAAGGGTTGCAATGTAAGGAAGTGCAACTGCGATGTGACAGCGCTGTGACACTCAATCTGACAGTTGGTTGAAAGCGTTTGAACAGACGAGTCGCAAATGCCTGAAAAATGAGTTTGTCATAAAACACGTATATTTTTAAAATCACTTGTACCACTTACCATTGCAAGCTACTTGAATTATTTTTTCAATTGGTGGTTGTTCCGGCGGAAGTGCCTTTTGAAGATGATACTCTAAATAGGGTTGAATATGACCTGGAGGGCCTGAATACAGGCATGTTCCGCCTTTTGCAAGGACGTAGATTTGATCAAAGAGGCGTAGTGTTTCACTGTTTGGCGCATGTATTGAACTGATAATGGTGATATTTTTCTCCCTGGCCAGTTTCTGCAGGCAGTTCACCAGTTCAAAGGCTGTGGCACTGTCCAGTCCTATTGTGCAATGAGAACTGTGTGATTATGTATAAATGAAAGAAAGGAAAATCGACTGACCTGTGGTAGGTTCGTCACAGAATATGAAGTTGGGGGCAGTCAGTGCCATCAACTCCTGACCGACGGCAATTCGACGCTGTTCACCCCCGCTGCAACGAGCAAAAGGCCGAGTCAGCAGCTCTTCAGGAAGCATCAGAGCGGCCATTGTCTCCTTGATCTGTCCCTCCATTGCAGCCCTCGAGGAGTATCCATTCTTGAATGCAAAGGCATACTCAAAAATCTGCCCAACGGTGAGATCAGTGATAATGCTCTCTTGAGCGTGTTGACCAACAAAGTACGACACTGTGGACTGCTGTTTAGAGGTATTCAGATAGACTTCCGAATCTGATGTCAATCCGGAGGCATCATTGCCGTTAAGGCAGTTAAGTAGAGTTGTTTTGCCAGCTCCAGAAGGACCTTAAAATACAAACAAAAAGTTAACCCATTTTAAAGCAAAAACACTACAGTTTATTACCCAAAAGTCCATTGAGCGATGCACTGTTAAAGTGGCCATTTAGTCGATTTAGAATGATCTTCTTGCTTTGGCCAAACTTGCCAAACTCTTTTACTTCAAACTTTAGATTTCTCCATGCAATGGATATTTCGTTGCACTTAAAACTTTTCGCTTGCACAATTACATTTCTCAGGTTTTCCGAATAACACTTAAACCCGTAATTGACTAACGCCGCATCCATTCTTCTTCTCGCTAACCTTCACCACTAACAAATGACTTTTGTCAACTCAAGGAAAGTCGCTTATATGTCCACCATATCACTTTTCTCCCGTTTTCCCCTTCAATTAGCCACAAACAGAGCTCTGTGTTGCCTGTTGCTTCTACCACCAGCGAACAGACCTCTCCTTCCTTCCTTCTATTCTCCCTTCCTTTCCTCTTTCCTCCCTTTCCTCCTTTCACCTTCATCGTATCACTCATTGGCTTTTCGATTAGCTGCCACCACCACCACCACCATCATTAACACGAACACCGCTACCACCCCAAATCGGAACAATTTTAGCAGACAAATGAACTGACTATAAATAAATACCCTTCCATAAATGAATACTAATGAAGCTCAAATAGTGAAAAAAAACTTTTCAAAATAATAATCTTTAGTTGAATATCTTTTAAAATCAAATCACATTTAAAAATACATCTTGACAAGTAACTTTTTAAGCTCAAACCAAACATTTTTAGGGTTTTTGACTTGACAAAATAAAAATTTTAAAGGTGTTTCAACACTTATAAAAATAAAAATTGTTTTTTATAAATATTGAATTTATTAACTAAATAGTTATAGACAAGAATATTACTTTTATCATACCATTGGCTTGATTTTTGTTTTTTATCGCAACAAATTACAGAGAACGAACGAACGATAGCAGTGTACTCAGTACACAAGTGTGAAATAACTGTTACAAGAGTATAAAATGACAATGATCATGAAACAAATGAAAACTTTCTAATTTGATTGCGCCAATAAATGTGAACAAGACAATTTTTGGATTTTCCATTTAAAGATAAACATCAGCGTCGCTTTCTGTCGTTGTTTCAGAGGATGCCTCATTTGCTTTCTTAAGCAATAGAAACCTGTATGGACTAGATTTAGTCGTCTTTTATCTCTCACAGACACCACCATCAATCAGTGAATTTGTCTGAACCGTGACACTTGTCAGGTTTTCAAATTTAAGTTCACTTGAACGTACTGCCAAATGTGGGGTGAATAAAAATGAGAGATAAGATTAAAAACCTTCGATTCAAACATTATATCACTTTGATTTTCAGTTTGATAACGTTTTGCACTAATTTTCAATAAACTACACTCCTAGTTTTACTAAACAATGTTTTTTAAATATTCCCTTTTATTTTTATCAATGAATATTGAATAGAAATAATTTTATGGCAATGCAGTTTAATGTTACCTTGCTTTGCAGTAATATTTACAACATGTAATAAAAATGGTATTTTTAAAACAATAGTATTATTTATAAAGTATTTTTATATTTAAACAGAATGAGGTTACTGCAAAGGTGAAATGCTAAGAAATAATCTGGTAACTAAATCATTTTGATAAATGTATTGATTATATAAAAACTAATTTATTATTTTAAATGCAAAGTCTACAAAATAAACTTTGCAACTTCATTATGAACTTCACTAAAGGAATTCTGAAAAATAGTTTAATTAAAAGTTTAAAGAAGATAGATTTGTAGCACCCATTGTGTCCTCCACTGCTAGTCACACGTTATAAGCAAGGTTGTAATTAATAAAAAGATACACACAACTTACGCAGAAGCTGTTTTGAATGTCAAATATTTATTGTCTTACAATACTGTTGACAAAAGCTGTGCAGTTTGTAAAAAGATAAGTAAAATCATATTGGTCAAAAATACTACAACTTTGTATATAAACTTCTGTTTTTATCTTATTAGTTTTAAGTTTTGCTAGTTGCATCAACAATTAGTTCTTAACTCGTTTCAATTTTATTTTTTTGGGCGTTTTTTATGAAGCAAGGGTTGATCATGTCAGAATTACGAAAAAAATTAATCTACACTGCTGTTGTTTATTTTATTTTTTTACAACTGGTAATTTTTCATATTAATAAAAATTAAAGTTTCTATCTATTATAACTTTGTGTTTATATTTTGCACTAAAGGCACTTCGATATGCCATTTGTGGTCCATCGTTGAGTGATTTGAGAGATAAGTTAAGAGTGACGACGGAGGATGTTTCGAAATCAGTTTCCGTTATGTCAGTAGGAATCTGCATTGGTGCCATATCAAGTAATAACTTTTATTTTTGTTCATAAAATTGAAACGATAATCTACCTTAACATCCTTTAGGTGGCTTTGTTTGCAAAATCATATCTAGAGAACTGGGAACTTCTTTTCTAATATTGGCAACTGCCGGTTTCGTAGCTAGTATTACCTTCTTTAAGCAGTTTGGTCTATTTCTAACGTGGAATCTACTGGTCGGCATCACCAGTGGGGCGTCCATCAGTTTATGTGAATCGTGGATATTGGAAATATGGCCTGGAGCTCAGAGTGGCCCCTTTATGCAAGCTTTACAATTTTTTCGTGGAATTGGATATATTATTGCTCCAGTTCTGGCTAACCCATTCTTGTCAAGAAGAGAAATTGTATTTTTTAAGGAGCACGAATTCTCTTCAATGAATGACACAAATCACGCATCCAATGAAAGGTTATTTCATGAGCGAGTGTATCCCTCGCACATTCAAACACCGTACATTTTAAATGCCGCAATGTTGTCTTTTGGCGGGATCTGTTGTCTTGGCTTGTACATCACCAAACGGCAATCTTCACTTCTTCAGAAAGGCATCTCAAAAGAGGAAATTTTAACCAGTTCAAGAAATTCAATTAGCAATTCTTCAAAGGAAGTTCTCAGTGAAAATAAATTAGCTGTTTTTACACCAATAACCAAGCTAAATAACCGGGAAAGATACTTTAGCTACACTATCGTTGCTTTGTCATCAGTATTTTATTTGTTTTTCTATGAAGAAGTAATTGTAATTTTTTTGCCCACTTTTTCCACTAATCTGAGTGTTAACTTGTCAAAAAGTCAAGCTTCCCTACTTACTACTGCATTTAGCTTGTCAAATATCTTTGGTAAAGCAATTGGTGTTCTGTTAGCACTGAAGATCAGCCACATAGTCATTCTGTATTTGAACTTGTTTATTATGATCTCATCACTAATCTTGATAATTCTTCTTGGCAATAGTAGTGTAATCATGTTGTGGGTTGGTGTGTGTTTGCATGGTAAGTTTTGTTGAAATATGGATTTAGTACTTTTGTTTACTAAATAAAATAAACAATTTCTTACCAGGGTTTGGGCTTTCAAGTTCAGTTGCTTCACTGTACACTTTAATGGAAAGCTCCATTACGATGTCGCCGTCCATCTGTGGGCTGCTGAACATGATGGGAACACTGGGGTCAGTTTTCCTGCCTTTAATCGTCGGCAAACACCTCGATCACTTTCCCATGACTCTAATGTATGCTTGCTTAGCTTGCGCGTTCATTTGCCTAACTCTTTTCATTGCAATGCACGTTTTGCTACTTTGTAAACACAAAATCATTCCTAAGCCACTCTGTGAAAAAGTGGAGTGCACAAACTCAAAAACTAACACATGCTAATTATTTATTCTAAACAAAAAAAGCTGTTTTCAAAGTTCCGAAGAAGTGTGTAGTCCTCTTCCTTATCTGCACTTCTGCACATCGGAAAGTGCATGACCAACGGTGACTATCTTTCGCGGCAGTAGATTAGGAATAATGTGCGCTCTGCTTGCTCTGTGAGACTAACAGTTTCCATGGCAGAGTGTGCCTCAACCAGCGTATCACACAGTGTGGCACTGCTTGCTGCTGCTGCTGCTGCTGCCTGGCAAATCCAAGGCAACACATCTGGCGTGCACATTTAGCCAACAGAAAACGGCACAAATCAGGCCACCCCCGACTTGGCGGTAGGAATAATGACAAGCAGCGTGCTTTGTCACACCATGTGCTCGCTCTTCATTCGGTTTTCCTTTTCCTCATTTTTATTCTCCGTCTTGAAGGAAGAAGGTTGATTTGGCCACTACTACAAATCGCCACTACAGATCACACCAACAAGGTTCTACAACAAACAAAAGGTAAACTTTTGAATATGAAAAAAATGGCTGCTCATTGAATTATGTTTTCTGATGATAATTTTCGGATTCCCAGTCTGATTTGATTATGACGATTAACCCCATTTCTGAGCATTAAACTTCTTGCCTGTGCATTCACTTTTATTCGAAATCTTATTCATACAGTTTTTTATTTTCTTTGCAGATCAACTGAAGAATCATCCATTTGTTCATCTAGTGTATAAAAATGTTGTATTACTTGTATAAATGCAAATAAACTTTTTACTTACAACTTCAGCACAAAAATAAAGTTTTTCTGTTTTGTTATTTTTGCCAAACATACTCAAAAATCAACATTGCACTAAAGTAATTTTAAATGCGATAAAACAATTGAAACAATTGACACTAAACAGCACTTTTATCTGTAAACTGCCTTCGTTTGCAACAGTCTATCGACAGGACTGTCCGATTAGCCGATCTCACATATCATTTCTCTCATAGAAATGAGGCTTATCGTTTGCCCTATCACAGCTCATCATCAACAGATCAGCTAACCCATGCAGTTTTTAGCAATTATTTACTAGTCTTCTTTTGCCCATTTGCTAGCAAATGGTCAGTTGAAAGGATGAAGTCGCATTGCTTTGCGTACGTAGTTCTTTTGGCCGTTTTGGCCAAGTTGAGCTTAGCTTTCTCGATTCAAGACCTCAGCGGCAGCACGTGGACAGCTTCGAATAACAATTTTTGTAAGTGATCTATAAAAACGTGTTAATTTTTTATTTAAATGTTGCTTATTTGTTTTCACAGCAATCAGAGTTGCGAGTCATGTGCCTGGATCAATCTACACTGATCTACAAAAAGCTAATGTTATTGGAAACATCTACGATAACTTTAATGACCTCAAGTATCGATGGGTTTCATACGACAATTGGACGTTCACAAGACATTTTGATTGTAAGCAAACTATTTTAATGTTAATTGCTCCTGTTCGGTTATGTAATCTATCTCCTAACAGCCAGTGCAAGTTTTTTGCAACACGACAAAATCTTCCTGACCTGTCATGGACTGGACATTCTGGGTCAGGTGTTCCTAAATGGTCACTTTCTCGGCGGCGTCGAGAACATGTTTGTGCGCTACAAATGGCCCGTGAAGAATCTTCTCAGAGAAAAGAACAACCTTATTCAGGTCAAATTTTTCTCAGCTCCTGAATATGCCAAGCAGTACTACATCAAAACGTTGATGAGCAAATACATAATCCCACCAGGTAAATCTCTTTTCTTGACCTTTTCTTAACTAATAATTGCTCATGTCATTTTTAGTTTGTACGCCCAAACAGCAAAGCGGAGAGTGCCATGTAATTTTTAGATTTTTGTGTCCTCAGACTCACTCTTCTTTTGTCATGTTTAGGTGAATTTCGTTCGCAAAATGCAATCTTCTTTTTCCTGGGACTGGGTATGACATCGTGAATAATTCTATTTTGTGTTTATAAATTCAGCCTTTAGGGTCCAGCCTTTCCAACGCAAGGAATTTGGCAGCCGATCACTCTTGAGGCTTTCAATGAGATTACACTACGAAGTATTACAGTGGACACGCAACAAGATCACACTGGACAGTGGCTGCTCAACTGTACCGTGTTCTTGGAAAGTGCTGCCTCTAGTAGATCCAATGGCAACTTGAGCTTCTACTTGAACAACACCTTCCTAATGAAACACGAGTTTAAAGCTCAATTTGATGGCAAGGGCGAAGCATCCATAAGCGCCTTTATGCTAGTGCCCAGCAAATTTCAGATAAAGCCCTGGTTCCCAAATGGCGTTGGCTTGCAGTATCTCTACTCACTGACTGCCAAAGTTGTAGGTGCTGCCGGAGAATCCACCTCCAAGACGATTCGCATTGGCTTTCGAACGGTGAAACTAATCCAAAAAAGACTACCGTCAACCGAAGAGGCGTACTCCTTCTACTTTGAAGTGAACAACTTGCCCATTTTTTCCAAAGGTTCCAACTGGATTCCCGCTCATGTGCTGCACGAGTCGTACTCTGAAGAGTACATTCGAGATTTGCTGATCTCCGCCAAGTTGGCCAACATGAACATGCTGCGCGTTTGGGGCGGTGGCATCTACGAGGATGACCGGTTTTACGAGATTGCCGATGAGTATGGCATTCTCATCTGGCAGGATATGATGTTTGCCTGTGCACTCTATCCCACTGATCCGCAGTTCTTGTCCTCCGTTCAAGTGGAGATTCGCCAGCAAGTTCGCCGCCTACAGCACCACCCGTCAATTGCCCTCTGGGCTGGCAATAATGAAAACGAGGCCGCCATCACTGGACTTTGGTGGCCTGAGCTGGCACTTCACATGGTAAGCTTGCAGGGAATGCTTTTTTACTTGTTGAAAGTAAATGATTCACTGCACAGGACCAGTACAGGCAGGACTACCGAACGCTGTACATCAACACAATAATGCCCATTGTCGTGGCTGAAGACACTTCTCGACCGTTCTTGCCGTCCAGTCCATCAAATGGCATCGTTTCTGCTCGAGATGGCTACATCTCCGCCGATCCTCAGAGCACTCGCTACGGTGATGTGCACTTTTACTGGACGTGGGGAAACGTCTGGAAGTGGAACATCTACCCAAGTGCAAAATTTGTCTCCGAGTACGGCTTTCAGTCGTGGTCTTCACTTGCGACACTTGGCAAATACATTTCAACGTCGCATATAAAATATCCACTCGACGAGGCTTTTGAGCATCGAGAGCACCAAGAAAATGGACTGATCTATTTGAATGGAATGATCAAGGAGAACCTTCCGTTCCCCTCCAACGGAAGTGCAGCTAAGCTGGCGGACTACATCTACATTTCTCAGATTCACCAGTCAATGTCCATTAAAATTGAAACCGAGTTCTACCGACGCAATCGCCAAGTGCAGCCCAATGGGGAGGGCTTCACTATGGGCGCACTTTACTGGCAACTGAACGACATATGGCCGACGGTATCATGGGCTTCGGTGGAGTTTGGCGGCAAGTGGAAAATGCTGCACTACTACGTGCGAAACATGTTCGATAATCTGCTGATTGATGCCTACGAGAACGAAGAGAATGGCGGCCAGATCAGTGTGGTGCTCATTCGTGATGACCACATTCAGCAGTCGATTCCCTTCCGAGTGACCGTGGAGGTGTTCAAGTGGTCCGGCAGTAGGCCTGCTCTCCAGCACCAGGTGGACAGCTCCACGAGGCCGTTCAGTGTGACGATGGCGTTCCAGCAGAGCACTGATCAGCTGTTGCGTGCTGCCCAGTGCTCCAATCGCAATGAGTGCTTCATCCAGGTGCGCGCTACAGGCATCTTCAATGGTCGCCCGATTGAAAGGGCAAACTTTCTTCTGCTCGGTCCAATCAAAAACGCCACCGGTCTTCTCAAAGCTCAAATACACGCCAGCGTCATCGCCGGCCCGGAGAGTGATTCCTTCGGAGTGAACACCTTCTTGCTGCACCTAAGCACTGACCATGTGGCGCCCTTCGTGTACCTCGACTCGTCAATCACCGGCATCTTTTCTGACAACGGCTTCCTCCTCACTGGACCGAGAAATGTCACCTTCCGAACTGTGGAATCAGTAGACAAAACCAAAGTAATCACACAGCTGACTGTTAAATCTTTAAAAGACGTTGAGTGATAAAGGCAGTTAAGTAAAATGAAGTTACATTCAAAGGTTATCAAAGGGTTAATTGCAGTAAGTAATAAGCAATATACAGTGGAATTTAAGAAAAATAAAATGGCAACAATGTTTTTAAGTAAAAATCGGCACAGGTGATTTACCAGTTTTACGTTTGTAATGCACACAGAAAACTAGATCGAGTTATAAAGGACTAGGCTCAGAAGGCGGAGGATCGCTTTCTTCATATTCTTTGCTTTCAAAGAGGTCCAACAGGACAGGCGGCGTGTAGGAGCATATGCAAAAATTAAGTTTTGCTCTTTTTCTGAGACGTGTTGTGACCTGGAATGGCAAAATGAGTTAGAAATGAGGAATTCTAATAAATAAAATGCCAAGAATATTTACCCCGTAAGTGAGATAATTCAAGTTTTTGAACCAGTGATAAAAGCAGTGCGATGCAAATATCAGAAGTGAAACCAGGAGAACAATGAGAGAGTAGATGGTTACGTGAGAATAGGACGTTTTGGTTAGAAAAAAGGTGAACAGTTGAAAAAGCATTAAGATGAGGCTGATGTGCACGTAGAGGATGGCAGTCGAGTGAATCCGCCCGTTGATCTTAGTGGGCGTGTAGGCGTTAGAAATGTTGAAACGATCGACAAAGTGCTTGCAAATCATGTACAGCAGCCCACAGGGCGCAATGAGTGGACAGGCGTGACTGTAGGTGACGGTGATGGTGAAAATGAGAAGAAACCGAGGATAGCTGACGCCAAATGGAAACTCAAAAGTGACCATCTTTCTGGCCTTTTCAAACTCAGCCGAAGATCTTAAAAATAGGCTGTTCCAGATGTACAAAGACAACTCAGGAATTCGCAACAGCTCGACGGAGTTACCAAGGATGGCCGCTTGACTAACGTATATGACAAAAAAGGCACCTAAAGTTAAGAGAAAACAAGTTGAGGTTGATCACATATAAAAGCATTTGTTCTACCAACCATTGTCGACGGGAAATAGACAGTTCCAACGAAACTTTCGGTTTGCACTATTTGGGCTCAGGATATCATCCAGCATGGCGTTGATGCTGCAAGAAAAAAGCACAATTATAGCTCAAATACAAAGTGCATGCTGATTCTTTATACCTGAAAAATCCGGCCGAAGGCAGAATGAGAATCATCATGAGCAGGAAAGCAAAAACTTTTGCCATCACTGCGTGGTTCAACGCTGAAATGGTCTTGTAGGGAATCATCTGACAGGCATAGGTGACGATGGACGGCAGAATGGTGGCGCACATCATCAACATGAAGGGGCTAATAAAGTCGGTGAGCGTGGAGCCAAAACGACCAATTCCCCGATCAATTTTCTCCTTGCTGGCCACAAACTCCAAATACTTTAGAAGTATTGAAGGCGTTGATAGGAAAAAGAAAATCATAAACAGCAGCATTGAAAGGCACAGTTTGCGTAAGCTGACAAGCTTTGTGTCGATTCCAATGTTGAGCCAGTTGATGTCATACGGATAAGGCGCATAGGTGACCACAGCGCCTGATCGTACCAAATCAAAAGAGTCACTGCTGGTGAAGGGCGTCAAACCACAGCAAGTGAATGTGTTTCGCTGCTTCTCCTTGAAGTGCTTGTAAACTCTGAAAATAAATAAATTTAAATTATAACACTTCTGAACTGCCTATCACGGAAACTGTAAACTCACTCGGCTGTCATCTTCTCGCGCTCAAAGCTGACGAACGCCGCTCCTGGCATCTGTTCTGCCATTTCGCGCACTTCTTTGGAGATCTTTTTATTCAAGTTAGCACGAGATTCGCTGTAAAACTCGACAGCATCTTTTGTCTTGCAAATGCAGAAGCAACAGCAGCCCAAACGGCCAAAAGTATAAGGACGTAGAGTGACTCGCTTTCCATTGCTCTGACTGTTTAACTGCTCGCAATACCTCTTTGCGTTCATATCATTGACATAATTCTGCTCATGTAATTCCAGTTGATGGTAGTTGAAAATCTGCTGAATGCCAGTAATAGTGACTTGAGGAAATTGCTGCTGTAAGTACTCCTGCAAAACTAACTTGGAATCTTCATTTTCTTTGACAGGAGGCAGCTGACGAATGAGCAACGTGGTACGGGACATCAAATCATCGTCTGTTTTGAGGACTTTTGAGAAATAGTGCATAAAGTAGACACCCATAATAACGGTGATTGTGGCAGAAATGGCGTGCACCCAAAACAGTGCCGAGTCGGGAGGAATATGACTTAGTGTCGTTCGAGCAAAGGCTTTTCCTTCTACAAACGAAAGTAAATCCATTAGTGAAAAAGAATATTAATGAAAGAGAAAGCAGTGTACCGTTGTCTCCTTGAATGTTGATGGGCAACAGAATGACAATGCAAACAAAGGTAATTAAACTTAACAACACTATGATATACTGCTGAAATAGTAAGTACTGATAGGCATCGGGTCCCTTCTTTTCGTAAATTTCAGTCAACCTAAACAAACTGGAAAGCCAGCTGTTCATTCGGTAAATCGAATCAGATCGCTAAAAATTGACGAAATATATTAAGTTAATGAAGAAATATTTGTAGTATTAAAGCTTACGAAAAACTGAAAACGAATTGAAGCTGAATTAAAATCAGCATTAGCTGGAAACGTCGTTTCGCTCTGAACCAAGTTGTCTGATGAGCCGCGATTGGGTTGAATGACAATGGCATCTTCTTTAGGCAACTGACTTGATGATTCTTCGGTAAAATTCACAAACTTTGGACTAGAATCAGAAGATGTTGATGGAGATATGGCGTTGTTTTTGTTGACTTTGCATTTAGTAATATGAAATGGCATTAGCTTCACCAAGTTATTTTTCAAGTTTTCATCACGGGTTATGGTGAGCTGTTTCCGATTTTCAGTCAAATTTACCAAGTTGACTCGGTCTCCATAAATGAACTGCAGCCATCTGTGTTGATGAAAATAAAACCCCTTGTCAGTGTTGCCAAAAAATATTTTAAAAACGCTTACGTATTTTTAGTAGAATCTTGTCTAGAGCTTGCAAAGCGAATGCAGAGGAAAAAACTTATAAGGATCTGTTGAAATAAAATAATTTTCAATGTCATGTAAAATAGAAATGCCTCCTTTGGATATGGCTTACAAAACAGAAGACCAAGTTGATGACTAGCGTTTCAGGAATTCCTTCCCAACCACGATCGATTTCAATCAGTGTTTGATTTTTTGACAAGATGACATTACAGGTCCGATTGAAATCATTATCTAATTTAAAGTTTAACAACTCATTGAAAAAATCCGGATAAAGAGCGTTTTGAAATGCCATCTTACTATCTCCCATGTTGAATGAGCAAAGTAATTAGTGTAAAACATGTAAAGCTTGAATAGCGAATAGCGGACTTTAACAAAAAAGCGCAGTTGGCTTGGAGTTGTTGTTGTTGTTTAGGCGCGCCGGCGAAGGGGTACTAAGACATTGACAGAATTTCTTTGGCTGGAGGCAATCACCCAAGGTGGAGAGAGAGAGAGAGGTTCCAGAAGTCAATTAGTGAAATGACTTGCGCCGATCAAACAACAGTTCGGGTAGCCGAGCTCATGATGACGTCGGTGAATCGTTGGGCGATCGATGAGCCACTTATACTGGTCAGGGTGGTCGGGAAGGTGCCGCAAATGCAGCCGTTTTCGGGTGGTACAAACGACGGCCAGACACAAAGGTGGCAGAGATATGCAAATCGCAGGACTGGCACGCCAACAATCAAAACAACACTGTAGTAACAACACTGTTAGTCACACTGACAGTCTGTGTGGCGCTGATTGCAGCAAGTCACTGTACTGCGGGAAAGTGCAGTAATCAGTTCTTCACAGGGAAATTACTCTTTGCTGAGGCGTGAACAAAATGTGATAGACAAAATGTTCAAGTTTTTATTAGGGCTTAAAAAGTCTTAGCAAGTGGAGATCACTTTGTGTCTATTTACAGCTGCTACCAAGGCAATACGAGGTAGAGATTTACACTTGAGCCCAAGAGATTAGCTTTGCGATTGGATTTGTATCTGGAATTTAACCATTGGAGGCGTTGAAACTTCAGCCGTGACGACGGCGTTGACGCCAAGATTGGAGAGGGCTCCACGAATGAGACCGCAGGAGAAAGCGAGATACTAAAGATAAATGAATAAATAGTTTAGAGCTATAAAAATGTTTCATTGTCTACTTACCTTGGCAACTGAATTAAGGCCTTGTTGCGAATCGGATATTTTAAGTATAAAACGAAATTGATTGTCCAACAGTACGTAGATTCCCTGATGATTTGTTCGCAATGTGTCTGCCTGCTTGCCAAAAATTGCAGACCAAAACTCTTTACAAACAAATTTGATGATGTCTAGTTCGTCCTTGAAGCGATTCCACTCACGGGTGTACCTTTAGAGCAGAAAATTGTAATTAGAGAATTTCACACCTCCAGAAAAACATACTTTTCAATATAACGAAACCCAACTTGAAATCCTACATTTTCTTGCCGACTGACATCAGTGCTCTGTTAGGCAAAAAACATTAGAAAACATCACAAGATTCTTACAAACTTACATTTTCTCCATTCAGCTTACTCATCAGCGAGACAAACTCCATATGAAGGAAATCAAGTAAAATATCATCACCCATGACCAAAGAAGATAACTACTTGTACCAGCAGAAATAATAGACCACTTGAAATTGTTGAACTTAATTAATTGAGGTTGGCTCGAGAGCTGGGCGACAACAAGTTTGGAAGTGAACTAGACAGTAAACAGCTGATTTCCGACTATTACGTCTGCATTGGCTGAGAAGCTGCACATATGGTTGCTGCTGAAACCTGATAAGTTGTTTTGATTTGCCGAATCTATTTATCCGGCAAAATGTCGTCTAATTACCGTATTTTAGCTTACTTCTTATCAACATTGAATGAATCTCTGCGCATTAGTCTGGGGCTCCGGAATACACGAAACTTTTACAATCGCTTGGGCTATTCGGCAAGGCAAAACAAAAACGCACAATCAACAAGAAGATTTAACGGTGAAGAATTGAATCAAAGTCGGCGAAAGGTGTCAGGCAACGCAAAGCCTAATGTGAGTAGTTTATGATGGAAGAGACTTGCTTATTTACATTGTTTGAAACTGTTTCAGGTCAATGCCGCTTCAATTTATGACAACTTTTCAATAGTTGCCGAAGGGATTAAGCAATACGCCAACTACACCGCAAGTCATGCTGTGAAAAGGAGCGGACAGCTTACCGAGTACACTGCTTATCGCGATCCGTTTCCGATAGCAGAAGCAGACGTCAAAGAGAAAATATACTCAACTACTATTCCCCCCGTTTCAAAAAGAGATTCAGGGAAAAGTTCTCAATCAGAATTCAAATCCCCAATCACTTTAGAGCACCAGCAACCGGCGAAAGACGCAAGTGCGGAACCGGTCAACAAAGAACGCAAGAGAAGCGATCGCCGTGTGATAATCAACAGTAGCAACAACAAGAATAGCATATACAATCAGAATAGTAGTGTCATAGAGAATGCAAAAGAAAGCAAAATTCCTTCGAACCGAACAGCTCGAGTGCTTTCCTTTGGCGGGCTGGCAGTAAGTCTGGGAGTTGGTGCGCTCGAAGAGTTTACCAAGAGAGTCGTTGGCGCTTCTACTTCCAAAAAAGACGACTCCATTCTCGGCTCAAGTCTCTTTCTGTCGGAGGCGAATGCTCACAAAATTGTGGACACTCTGTGCCGAGTGCGAGGAGCCGCACTGAAGCTGGGGCAGATGTTGAGCATTCAGGACAGCGAGGTGGTCGGCCCGGAAATACAGGCCATCTTCGAGCGAGTCCGCCAGTCTGCCGACTACATGCCAGTCTCGCAGATGCGCCAGGTAATGGACCAGGAGTTGGGCGACCAGTGGAAGAGCCTCTTCAAAAGCTTTGACGAGAAGCCCTTTGCCGCCGCCAGCATCGGACAGGTTCACCGTGCCCAGCTGCCCAGCGGTGAGGAGGTGGCCGTGAAGATTCAGTACCCTGGCGTCGCCGAGAGCATTGAGAGTGACATCAAGAACGTGCTGATGATTCTCAAGTACGCCAATATCTTCCCCGAGGGCCTCTTTATCGACCACATAATGGCGTACGCGAAGAAGGAGCTCAGCTGGGAGGTAGACTACGTTCGGGAGGCGGCCTGTGCCACAAAGTACCGCAGTCTGATTGAGAAGTACGCCGATCCGAAGGATCATTTTCACGTTCCAGTGGTGTACGAACAGCTGTCCTCCAAACGAGTGATCACCTCTGAGCTGATCAGAGGCATCAGCATCGACAAGCTGGACGACTACCTGGAGACGTCGAGCCAGGAGGTGAAAAACTCCATTCTACAGCGACTCTTAAAGCTCTTCTTCCAAGAGCTCTTTGTCTTCAACTACATGCAAACGGACCCAAATTGGTCAAACTTCTTCTACGACTACGACACTGACACCATTTCGCTGATTGACTTTGGCTCCAGTCGGCCGTACTCGCCGGACTTTGTCAGGCAGTACTTTGACATTATTCAGGCTGCCATTGAGAGTGACCGTGAGAAGGTGCTCAGCAAGTCGCAGGATATTGGGTTTCTCAGTGGCTTCGAAGCAGAGGCCTTCAAGGTGGCTCACGTCGACTCGGTGATGATCATCGGCGAGTCGATTCGCCATCCTGGCAAGTTCAACTTTGGCCGACAATCAGTGACCAAGCAGATACACAACCTTGTGCCGGTGATGCTGAGACACCGACTGAAGCCACCACCGGAAGAGATCTATTCGCTCCACCGAAAGTTGTCCGGTCTCTTCTTGCTCTTCACCAAACTAAAGGCGGAAATTGACTGTCGCAGTGCCTTTGAGGAGACAACCCGCGGATATGACAAATAAAAGAGCGAATGGTATTAATTAGAGGGGAAATGGTGTTTGTTCTTTAATTAAAAACATTTTAAAAATCACACTGCACAGATCTACTACTGAACTAGGATATGTTGCTGAGAAAATGCACAACGGCGTACTCGCCCGTCTCCATCCACGTCTTTGGGAGTGATTGCACTAGAGCCAGTGTGGCCTCGTCCTTAATGCCCACCACGACGTCCGCCTTGATAGTTCGAAGTGAGCAGACAGCCGTCGTTGGTTGAAATTGACGGAGTGAGTCCTTGAACGAAGTGGTGAACGGCCAGTTCAGGTCGCCGACCAGCTTTCGGTAGTTGAGATCGCCTTTGAAGAGGACGAAGTCTGACTTGCACAAGTGGCCATACATGTCTGCGGCCACAGTGGGCATTTGATCGTAACTGTGCGGCAGAGTCCAGAAGTCATGTTCCTTAATTATCCAAGCGCCACTTGCTAAATTTTGTTTAAAGCTCTTACTAATCGTCTTCAGAGCGTTGGAAAATGTGTCCTCCTTTTCCATTGTATCCAAAAGCCAGTGAAAATCTTTAGTCATGGTATCAGACACAAACCAGGGCATCTTCTTGACGTGAAAGTAAACGGAGCATCGTTCTTTAGGAAAGAGATTTGATAAATGGAAAAACTCAACAAGGCAAAGGTCAGTGAAGAGCTCGTAGCTTGAATTATCAAGGACAATATCAATTTGAAATTTTTGCTTTGAAGCAGACAAGTTTTTGGCGTACGCAAAAAGAGGGTTAAAGTCATTGACGATTATTTTGTTTTCAAGACTTTTGAAGTCACTACTGATTGAGTTATTTTGCTCTCCAAGTGAAATTGACAAATCACACTGGTTTCCCCAGAGTGAAGTCTGAAAATGATAGGCATTTTAGAAAAGCAAAAAACAAACAAAACGAGTAAAGTTTTACCATGACGTAGAAATAAAACAAATCTTTGAGCGATTGCTGTGCCAACAGATCGGTAATTTTCAGCAAGTGAGTGGCAAGATTAGAAGAAAAGTGGTGAGCGTTGAAAAATGCCTCTTCTTTGATCAGATAAAATTGGTCAAACTGCTTAAAGTGCTTCGAAAGTAAAAAGATCTCCCTCATTCGTCTGTAAAGGTAACACTCTGCATAGAGCCAAGAAATGTTGAACCAAGTGACTTCTTCATTGGCATGGCTGTTTTCTTCCCGCTTCAAAATTTCGTTCCATTCCTTGGTGTCCGAGTAGTCAGAGTCTAGGGCTTTGATCGTCTTGTCTGTTTGCAGCTCATACTTCAGTCGAGCCAACTCCTCAATGAGACTCTTAGTCTCCTCTTCTGCATCATCGTAGTCTTTCTCATTGAGAGACAATAAAGCTGGAATTTGCTTTCGCTGTCTACACAGCAGATCAATTGCTTTGGTGATGATTACTGGCAGACGGTCAGTCAATGTTTTGTAGGCGAATGTTCTGCGAATTCAGAGTAGTTTTTGAGATGAGTGTGAGTGCATGTAAAGAAAGCTTACCCTTTAAACTTCCCTGAAAGAGCTTCAGGGACAACCTTGGCAGTTGAAGAAGACATTTTTAAGAAATGTGACTTTTAAAACACGAGTTCAGGTGATGCACACACGTATTTTTGCGGTGACTTTTTCCTCCGATGTTATGCGGCTGACTATCCGTACTTTATGAAGGGAGAACAAATTTAAATGCCTCGCAAAAAAATTGGAAACCGCCGCTCAACGGTTTCTCACCGAGGCTATTCACTTTCATACGTCAGACAAACAGTTTTGAAACGGAAACAAATCAGTGATACTGATAACCTGATATCATGCAAGCAATCAGCACAAGTCAAACTGCCAATGCTTCAACCAGCCAGCCAGACAGGTAAGTTCACTGCAACTGTAATTAGTTCTGTTGAAAAGGAAACTCTATATTTTCCTTTTTTAGTTCAAACAAAGAAAATGTTGAAAACTCCGATTCTGGGAACAAGAGGTGGCAGCTAAGCGACTTTGAAATTGGAAAGCCACTCGGAAGAGGAAAGTTCGGCAATGTTTATTTGGCGCGGGAGAAGAAGAGCAAGTACATCGTTGCACTAAAGGTGCTCTTCAAGTCCCAGCTCATCAACAACAATGTGCACCACCAGCTAAAGCGAGAAATCGAGATTCAATCTCATCTACGACATTCTAATATTCTTCGACTTTTTGGATACTTTTACGACGACACACGCGTGTACTTGATTTTAGAGTATGCACAAAAGGGCGAACTGTATACGCTTCTGCGAAATGCAGGTCGCTTTGATGAGAAGCAAGCAGCAATATACCTTTCGCAGTTGATTGAGGCTCTCAGGTACTGTCACGAGCGAAACGTCATTCACCGAGACATCAAGCCCGAGAACATTCTGGTCGATGGAAAGGGTCAGGTGAAGATTGCCGATTTCGGGTGGTCTGTGCACGCACCATCCTCTCGCCGAGACACCATGTGCGGCACCTTGGACTATCTCGCTCCGGAGATGATCCAACACCGACCTTACGATCACACCGTTGACCTGTGGTGCCTTGGCATTCTCGCTTTTGAGTTTCTCGTCGGAAATCCGCCATTTGAGACGCAGAATGCCACTGAAACCTACAAACGCATTGTCACTCTGAGCTACCGAATTCCCGACTTTGTGAGCGAGCTTGCTCAAAACTTTATAAAACGCGTAAGTGATAAGAGCATACAGTGGATAGAATTCTCAACTAATGCTTATTTTCCCTTCAGCTAATCGTCAAAGAGCCCATGAAGCGAATGTCATTGCTAGAAGCACGACACCACCCTTGGATCAAGATGCACACCACTTCTGGACGTTAATGAGAGAACTTGACGAATTGATGTAAATAAAAACCAAACTAAATATCGAACTATCTGCATTTTTTATTCAATAAATTAATGTGTACTTTTTTGCCGTCATTCTTTATCTTCTGCTCAAGATGACTGGCAACAAAATGGATGAAAAGCTAGAGCTGTACTTTGAGGTCTTTGACAGCATCTCCAAAGGAAAGAAGGCCTTTGGAACGAAAGAACTGGGCGTCGTCATGCAGTCATACGGAATGAAACCCAGCGAGCTTGAGCTACAGGATATGATCTGCGAACTGGACAGCAATGGCACTGGCGAAGTGGAGTTTGAAGAGTTTGTTGACGTGATGATGCGCAAGGTGAAGACGCATGAAGCTGAAGAGGAGCTCCGTGAAGCCTTCAAGATCTTCGATGTCGATGGCAATGGCTTCATTTCCGCTCGCGATCTTCGCCAGGCGATGACCAAACTGGGCGAACGCCTCTCCAACGAGGAAGTGGACGAAATGATTCGCGAGGCCAACTTTGACCACGAAGGGGAGATCAACATTGAAGAGTTCATTATGATGCTCACTTCAAATAACAAATGAGAACTTTTATTCACTAACTAAATGTATGTACAGTTACAAATCTTTAAAGACATTTATACTTTCTGACTTTTCATTTGTGCTAACGTTTCGGTTCATTTGACTAACATTAAAGGATTTTTCAGGTTTGTGATTCATCTGTACTTGTCTTGCCTGCAAAAAAGACAATCACTGGATTAGCCAAACTGGATCTCCTGACAAACTGATATCACTTACCTTCATCTTTCGAATCTTTTCCTCTTCGGAGGGTATGAAAAAAATGCCCACTGAGAGAATGGTAATGCTGAGGATGGTCAACCCTTTAGAGTAGGAGACGAATCTTTCGTAAAATGACATTTTGACTAGTCGTCACCTCAACTATGTGGTCATCGAGGCGCCTTGTTGACGGAAACGTGATGGTGTTGATGTCGGTGCGTCGTCTTCATCAGCTGGTGCGGTAGAGGCGCGCGCACGTCGGGGAAAATGCTGCTGCTGCTGCTATCCTTTGGGATTATCGAGGTACGGCAATGTGAGAGGGAGAGAGAGTGAGCATCAGACACAGCTAGCCTTGGAAATGGTTGTGGAAGCGCTCTATAGACGAGACAGCGGTGGTCTGCTCGGCATTACCACAACAGCCAGTCTGTGTGAGTTGATATTACGCATTGCACTTCACTGTGCCCTCACTCTCGCCAACTCTCTTTCCCTTCCTCAGCTTTCTCTGCCGACTTGTCAGCTCATCTCACCCTGGTCACCCTCTCGGGCCCGTGATGGTGCCACTCGTTTTGGGCACCGCACATCCGTCGTGCCGCACATCCTCTTTCAGCAGATCATCACTGGCGACTGCCTGGAGCAGTGTCGTCGTCGCAGTCGCCGTCGTCGTCGACGTTGAGAACCCCCAGCCAACAGTGCAGTGAGCACCATCAGCAACATCAGCAAAAGCAACCTAAGCTCGTCTTGCTCGTGTTGTGTTTGTGCAAGTTTGGCCTTATCACCGTACATCAATTGTTGAATCACGCTTCGGCGCTATCAATCTAATCGCCTCAACAGTTTTGGTAAACTTCACACCTTTAATCGACGAGGACACGAGTGTGACAGGCAACAACAGCGGCAGCAGCAGCTGAAGATGCTGACAACTTTGCTAAAGTAGTCTGCTGCAGCAACGGTGTCCACGAAACGAAACTACCCTTGCAATATCGTCTTTGCGTGTTGAGCCATCCAGCTCAATCCAGCCAGCAGCAATCATGCCTTCTTCCAAGACCTTCACGTGGATCGCCGTTCTCATATTGCTTATCTCCCTCGCGAGATTTACATATGCAGACATTGCTGTGGTACGTGCCTGTTTTGATTTCAATTTTAATAGTACAAAGTCCACCATCGTCTTCTTTTCTCTGTGCAGCTTAATCCTGAAAATAAAAGCGTTGAACTGTTCATCGATTACAAGATCGTATACACACCTGCAATTCCTGAGAATGGAATGATTGTAAGATGCAGTTAGATTGTGCAACAAGAGAGCACACTATAACAGTTTTCATTTCAGGGCTTTCTGATCAGAGCACATCCATCTGACGCGTGCTCCAAACTCGATCCGCCGCCGCCAAGCAATCACACTTTTCAAAACTGGTTTGTCTTGGCGGATCGAACCTACAACACACACTGCACTAATCGTGAAAAGGTTGTTGAAACTCGGCAAAGCGGCGTGCTCACTGACGATCTTCTTCTGTACGATTTAGATTAAAAATGCAGCTGAGGCAGGATACAAAGTCATCATCTTGTACAGTCCCTACGAAAACCCCTTTCAGCCTTCAATGACCTACTACTCGCTTGAACGTAAGATTAGTATGAGAAGGTGCTGATGATGACCATGTTTCACTTAATTTCTATGCCCTCGTTCGCCAGACTCAAACACGAGTATTCCCGCCATTTTGGTGTCTCACGAAGATGGGAACGCACTGGCGAAAAAGTATCTCTACCAGACGGGGTTTAAAATCTACGTCACCTCGGATATTCCGCCTAATCTAAGCTACTACCTCTTGCCGTTCGCCATTGTCATTGGAGTTTGTCTGCTGCTGACGATCTCTTTTATGATATTTCAACTCATTCGCTGTGTTCAAGAGAGGAGAAAAGCGCAGCGCCATCGCCTGTCCAAGAAGTACCTAAAGAAACTGCCTTTGCAAAAGTTTGAAAAAGGTTCCACCTGTTCGTATTTGTGCTTATGGTGACATTAACTGGAGAATGTGTGTTTTTAATTTGCAGGCATCTATTACGAAACCTGTGCAATTTGTCTGGACGACTACGTTGACGGGGAGAAAATTCGCATTTTACCATGTAATCACGGTACGGTGATGGATGCCTTGTGTTTTGTTTATTTTGTTTCTGATGCACCCTGCTTTACCTGCTCTACCCATCTAGGCTATCACATGAAATGCATCGACCCCTGGTTGACCAAGAATCGTCGTGTGTGCCCGGTGTGCAAGGCAAAGGTTACCCTGCCCGGAATGCCCGAGTCTGACGACTCCGACTCGGACAATGATCGACGCGCTCGAAGTACTCAGAACGAAGACGCCAATGAAAGGACGCAGCTCTTGCCTTCTTCTTCATCTTCCTCCTCTCGAAACCATCGATCTCGCCGCTACAACCTCAACAGACTAATAGTGGAGGTCAGAGGGGATGAGCCATCACCTTCAGCAGCAGCAGCAACACCCTCCTCATCCTCCTCTATAGCTCGCGGTCAGCCAAACTACAACACCGCCTCAACCTCTCGCTACCAGCCACTGGACGACACTCTCTCTCAACCTGGCCCAAGCACCTCCTCTGCCCCCGTCATATCTGAGCTCTCTTCGCAGAGGGGCGGCAGCAGCAGCGGCATCAGCGGAGGCTCTGGCTCTCGAAGCAAGAAAAAGCGAAGTCACAGTCGAAACGTACAGGTGGTGGCAGCGGAAATCGCCCCCCTCATTGCGCCCCCTCAGCTGTCGATTAACTGTGACTCCGATGTAGAGCAACTGCCATCATCACGCAGTGCCACGCTGGAGAGCAATGACTCGGCACAGGGCGGCTCCTCATCGCAAAAGCGGCCCTCGAAACGGCCATCCGTCGACCACATCGTTTGAGCGCTGGGAGCTAAAACTGGCACTGTACTGCCCGACACTGCTCTACATTCTTCATCACGCGCAATAGAACATTGACCTAATAAAAAGACACTTTTATTTTGTACATTCTACTGTAATAGCAAGCACACCGACACCTCTCCACCGCACACCTCATCAGTAAGAAGACACACCCCCACACAACATTACTCAATTCTTCCTGGTTCAGTTTACAGTCTTTGCCGCCAGTGTTCGTTCTGCTTTTCACACCCATATACACACACAGACGTATTTGTGATACACTACCACTAGTTCACTTCTGTACATAATAATGAATTACGTGCGTGTTATAAAGAAAATGACATTTTTAGTAAATGAAAAATTGAAATTGTACAAACATTAATTGGCCTTTGTTTTCGGGAAGATGAATCCCTTCTTTTGAAGATCAGCCTTGGCTTGCTTTATTTGACTTTGAAGTTCTTTATTCGCCTCAGGGCAGTCGTTAAAGGTGAACACCCGGTAGAGGACTATGCTCGCAGAGACGGCACCAAAGATCACAAGTCCGTAAATAGGGAGTAGCTGGGTGTGCAGGAGAGCAATAGGATTTTTCCATTGAGACACCTGATAGAGGAGCGCCGCCCAGAAGGCCAAGACCAAGATGCCAAAGGAGAGGAATTCTTGAAAACGAGTCATCGTAGTTGGCGATGTGATCACAAGTTTGATAGACAACAACTGGATCAATAAAATTGCATCATTTGCTAGAAATTGAAAAAAATAATAGAAACTCTGAACAGTTGATGTTAGAATAGTCAGTGAAGTGAAGACACGCCTCTTTCGAGGTTAGAAACACCGGGAAAGGTAGAGGGGTTTTTACTTTCTCGTGCTTTGGCAGTGCATTGTAAGGACTGCCTTCACCGCTGCACCGCCACCAAGTGCATCTCCCCTGTTTGAGGCAAAGCGACGTCAGCAGTTGGCAAAAGTGCCACACTGCTTACACTCTCATCATCTCATCTTTCTCCATTCACTCTTTCGACCGGTGCTGAATTTTGACAATTCACCCGATCCACCCGCTTCCAAGAGGCGCCGGCTTGTCCAAAAGTCATCACACCATGAAACCTCTGCTTGAAAGCCGCCGTCTGGCCGGCCTGGTACTCTTGCTTGGGTGCGCCTTGCCTCTCTCAGTCCACTGTTTACGTTTTCACCTCCAACCAAACACCAAGCGTTGCCTGAAGGAAGAGATGCGCAAAGATGTCCTCGTCACCGGCGAATACACCCTCAGCGATTCTCCTGGTGTCCGCACTGATCTTCTGGTATGCCTTGCTTACTTCCTTCAGGTGCCCATTTATTGACTCACTTCTGCTGTACTAGATAACCGACACCAAAGGCCATACAGCGCTGAACCGAGAAAACATTGACAAGGGCAAGTTTGCCGTCAACTCGGATGAAGATGATATTTTCGATTTTTGCTTCGTATCCTACTTACAAACCGGCCACAACATGCCTCAAGCCCGAGAGGTCTTCCTTGAAATGAAGCACGGCGTCGAAACGAAAAACTACGAACAGGTAATGAACAATGTTAGGTCCTAATGCTACATGATCCTAATGCACATATCTTATAATCTTTTTTCCACAGATTGCTAGTGTGGGCAAGTTAAAGCCCCTTGAAATGGAGCTTCAAAAACTGGAAGATCTTTCTGCCTCGATTGTCGCCGACTTTAACTACATGAAAAAACGTGAACAGGAAATGCGCGACACCAACGGTAAAGTACTGTAGAGTTTGTCTGTCAAAGGCTAATCCAATTATCTTTGTAGAGTCAACCAACAACCGAATCTTCTACCTGAGTATCTTCTCAATGCTCTGCCTTCTTGGTCTTGCCATCTGGCAAGTAATCTACCTGAGACAGTTTTTCAAAGCCAAGAAGCTCATCGATTAGTCAGTCACCTTTACTCGTTTGTTAATTATTCCTGTAATAGTTGAACCCCAAATCCACACCACGCGGTCATTCACCATTCATTGCTCCTTTTGTACGTCTTCTCAAATAAAACATACTGAACGCGACTCACCAGTGTTCATTTGCTCTAGCGTCCACTCAAAGTGATGGTGGTGACTCGCTCAACTGCAGTGCATAAAAAAGAGCTTTTAATATTGTTGTGATAAAAATAATCATAAACATATAAATGTAACATAGCTAGGCTTCATGTTTAAACTGTGGGTGGCCTAAACTGTCAACAGAACAGTACGTGTGTTTGTGTATGCAGAACAGAGGAATGTATGGCAAGCAGTAGAAGTAATCTCGCTAGTTCGTCCTCAGTTGGTAGTCGCCGTTTTGCGTGATGTACCTCACCCAGGGCAGGGCCTGGTAGCCGCTCTTCTCGATGATCTTCAGGTAGCGCACTTGAATGCCCGAGGTGGTGAAGTAGGGAATCTCAAACTTGACGTGAATCGGCGGCCGACCTTCAATCTCCTCACTCGTCACCGAGGGAAGGCCAAAGTGAGCACGCATGAGAAACTCCTTGCCCCCTGGAAAGGACTTGATAGTCCACACTGCGCTGTTCACCTCGGGCGTGTATCGCACTGAGCCAATTGATGTCTTGAATCGGGGGGAATCGGCATCAGCAGGAACCGGAATAATGATCTCCACATTGTTTGCAGTTGAGCGCCGCTTGAACTGACTTTTCGCCTTCACCATAATCTCCACACGAGAGTGGGCGTGCCGCTCAATGACTGACTCGATCCAGATGAGCGGCTTAACGCTAGCCTGTGTATTCAATCGGTAGGACATCAGCTCGAATTCGCCGTCCGGTGGAATGAAGGAGATGGTGCGGTCATTTTCAAAGCGCGACAAACGGACGCACTGGTGGAACTTTACATCTTCAAGCTCAACTGATTTACTCTTTCCGCGCCCGGTGCTCTCGAACAGAACCTTGTCGTTCAAGCCGAGGCGCAGTTCAGGCATGCCTGATAGGTAAACTCGCATTTTGATAGAGCCGATAATTTCACTGTTAAGTATTGCTCCGCTGGCATTTGCTAGCAAGTTCACTGACTCAATCACGTCGAGGAATACTTCATTCTTACGGTATTTGATGCCCTCGGTTCGCCAGGAAACGGCGTTAGTCACCGCCATTGGTGGCCGAGGCTGCAGCTCCATTTTGTGGCTCTCCTGTGTAATGTACTCTTGCAAGATTTTTCCATCGGTGATTTGTGGGTAGCCAAAGTCCATTAGCTCGTCAAGAAGTTCGTATATGAGGACAAAGTTGTCTCTGATGCTCTCCTCTTCCAGCTCTTTAAAGTAGTCAGTCAGGACATTGACGACCTTGTGCAGGAAGGCAAACACCAGTGACACGTTTGCGTTGGTCTTTGTAGTTACCACGATGTAAAGATTGTTGAACTTAATGTACATGAAGTTGGTGTCCTGGTGCTTGATGATCGGATTAAGTGAACTCTCCTCTTCCCGTTCCATTACCAGCGTCATGAACTTGTCGATGATGTTCATGTCCGTGTCACCGCGGTAATTTCGCGAGATGAGCACCTTCCCTTTAAGGTCTAAAAAGTAGATAGCTGATGCAGACATGATGAGGATGCCAAAGGTGGGGAAAGCACTGTGTAGTGCACTAAAATGATGCCTTGACGTAGACAAACAAAATGCTTGATGGCGGGAAGGGTGTGGCACATTGACGTGACCGAGCCCACACCGAGCTTAAAAGCCGTAGGATCTCCGGTTAGAGGATGGATCCAGATAAAAGAAGCTTGGGCAAAGGACCGGTAAAAGAGAGAATAAGTGGGGCAAAGAGACGGCCAAATCTGGTGACGAGTTGAAATTCACTACAAATATGTAAAATAGTGTAGGCTACTGTCGGCAGCCACTAGTGTAAAGATAGACACAGCTGATGATGATGTACATGTGGAAACTTCTTTGATCAGCGGCTTATCTCACTGAACGGTAAACCGCAGAAAGATGGCCTCCAGTGCAGATTGGGTCGATCTTTGGGAACGGGACGACGAAAAGTCATTGGCGCCCTTGTCTTCCGCACAGCTCGAGTTTATTGATTCTCTAACTTCACTTTGCAAGGTACTTCTGCCCCCCGGTTTTATTTGTTTACATTCTGTGTTTACTTCTTCCAGGATACTCCTGTCAACAAGGAAACTGAAGATGCAGAAGAAGGCAACAGGCCGAGTTACAGCAATCTTTTACAGGTATTTTCTCTAAAGAATGTCGTCATTATTTTAAAATCTGATTTGTAGTTTTACAACTGGTACACTAAGCTTGACAATGAAATGCAATGTAAAAATGATGCCAGATTTCAGTAAGTTGATTAGTAAAATGCTACTAAATGAAATTAAAAATTAATTTTAAACAGAAATATACTAGAGTACCATGCAAAGTGCCAGCAACTATCTAGTATCCTCAATCAAGTTCTGACTCATTTAAAGAAGCTCGACGAAGAATATAGTGCTGCCCTAAGCAAAACGAGATCATTCTACAACTCCTGCGATTTGCTCATACAACAACAGGTTCGTTTAACGTTCTGAAGCAAAATTAATCATATTGTTGATTTAATTTCAGCACGGGCTAATCGTCGCTATTGAAGCCATCAACGAAAAACTATCATTCTTTGAAGAGCTTGAAACCATGTCTAAGGTATGCCGTGCAGTATTGTTAGGAGAAAATGCCCCCAACTAACTGTATTTTTTCATAGAAATTTTCTTCTCCAACGATGCTAACTCTAAACGAGTCTCTAGTGCCACTTTTAAATCGCCTTGACGAGTGCATTAACTTCATGAGTCAAAACGAATCCAACTACCTCGAAGCTTCCACCTACCTGAACGACTACCGGCGCTTTCAAACTTCGGCACTGCACACCATTCGGACTCACGTGATCAATACCCTGAAGCAAACTGCCACACAGGTGATGCCGGAAAATGACAACGTTCTCACGCCCAACGAGTCCGTCTTTACGCTGTACTACGGCAAATTTCAAACCAACGCCCACCGCATCAAGACGCTAATGCAGCAGATTGAACACCGCACAAACCAGTCGGAGCTGTACTCGCAGTACCTGGACGACTGTCACCAGTGTTACTTTGAAATTAGGGAGTCTCTCATTGGCTCGGTGCTGGCCTTGGCAATGGAGGAGATGATCAACTCCTCGGGACGTAATTTCTGCTCTCTCGTGCGCTCTTCAGCCAATCTCTACATTCACATTTGCCGCGACGAGTATCAGCTGTACTTTCAGTTTTTCAGCCAAATGAACGCCTCTCTGAGCAACTTCCTTGATCGACTGTGCATGTCACTGTACGACAAACTTCGGCCGATTGTCATTCACCTGGAGCACCTTGAATCACTGTCGGAGATTTGTGCCCTTATCAAGAGTGAGTTTATTGAAGAGAACATTCACCAGGATGAATTGGAATCGTTTGTCAAGACGATGGAGAATCTTCTGCAGGACACGCAGGAACGTCTAGTCTATCGTTGCAATATTTACATTCAGACAAACATTCTAAACTACACGCCGGCCAGTGGAGACCTTGCATACCCTCAGAAGTTGGAAATGATGAAGTCAATTTCAGAGAACTTGGTGGCAGATGATGAGCACCGACCGATGCGAACTCGTTCCGATTCGGTCAGTTCAATTATTTCCTCAATTTCAGACATTAGCTTCGTTCAGGGGGTGAACCACTCTACTGAGCGAAAAGTATCTAGTCGTAAGTATTACAGGAAATCGGCGTCAACAAGTCTAAATATGTTTTGTTACTTCACCACAGGGTCGGTTGTAGATTTGCATGGAATGTGGTACCCTACGGTTCGGAGTTCAATCATGTGTTTATCCAAACTGTACAGATCACTTGATGTAAGTGCTAAAAAGATTTCATCTAAATCTGTCACTAACATCTCACCACTTTTTGGCAGAAACGGACATTTCAAGGACTATCACAGGAGGTTCTGTTAGCATGTATTGACTCCCTTGAAGTAGCGTACAGTCAGATCAAGCAAAAGAAAACGCCAATTGACGCCTACCTCTTTATCATCAAGTATCTGCTCATTGTACGGGAGCAGATCACTCCGTTTCACATTGAAACTTCAATTAGAGAAGTCTATCTGGACTTTACCAAGACTAAATGTAAGCACAAAGCACATGAAACTATCAAAAATGATAAAAGTTCATTTCATTTTCAGCCGCCGTCATTGAGCTGCTGCAGAAACGTTCCAACCTGTTTACATTGACAAACAACAATGCGTTGCTCAAGTTGATGTTTGATGTATGTCTTTCAATAAATTGGTGCTTCACATTTTTGCTACTACTACTTTCACACTTTCAGGGAACGCCGCAAATAACTGAAAAGACAATCGATTCACAGAAAGCCGTGGACAATAAGATAAAGGAAAAGTGCGAAGAGTTTATCTCCTTCACCTACGATTACCTGGCAAAGGATCTCAACAGTTTCATCTTGGCGACTAATTTTCCTGCCGTAACTGCAACTGCAGCAATGGTTTCAGAAGGCGGCGGTGTCAGTGGTGATTCGACTGAAGAAAAAGCCGCAGAGTCTTCCGTATCACCGGTGAAACTGTGCAAGTTGAGGTTAAAAGAGTTAGTGCAAACTTATCAAAGCAAAAAGACGTCTATTGAGAAAAGCATGTCGCTCTACCTGGCCAACTCTGAAACTGAAGCGATCATTTTCAAGCAAGTCAAAACGAAAATTCAACTTCTTTATGAGCAGTTAGTGAAGATTCTTTTGACTAAGTTTCCCAGTGATAGTGACAAAGCTGAACTGGAGATTCCACCGCTAAAAGCCTTCATTTGACTGTTATAACTGCAATAAAACTTTGAATATTTGAAAGAAAAAACAATTTTATAGCGAATTATTTGTTTGTTTGGAGAAGACGAGTGATAAAGGAACTAAATTTAGTTGGGTCATGTTTTGGAAAGGGCCTCAGCGAAGTTACATCAAGTGACTGTAGTATTTGACACATTTGAGACGGGTATGAACAGACGACAAACTGTTGGTTGGCAAGATCTCGGGCTAACTCTTCTTGGTGATTATCCATTAGTCGGTCATTGATCACAATTAACAAAGGTTTGCCTTTTCGCAAAACTTCAAGGACAGTACCAGCGCCTTTAGAAGAATACAAATAAATCTGAAAATAAAAAATAAAAAAACTTTGAACTTACCGGCGTGACCAATCACCAAGTCAGCTGAGTCGATGTACTCGTCAATTGAGCTTTTGTAGTCAAAAAGCTCCGTCTCAAAATCAGTCCAGGATTGAAGAAACTCCAAGTGAGCCGTTTGCTTGTACCCTCCATACTGAATTGTTAGCTTTTGACAGCCCAAATTCTTGAAAATCTATGCAAAACATTAAAATGTTGCTTCACATGAACTGTCAACAAAAACGGTAAACAAACTTGAAGCGTTTGCCTGTCGACCAGAGCATCAATCAGGTGGTCAAATTGCGTTGAGCCAACGGTGACAAAAATGTTTTCCAGTTGACGTGGGCCAGAGGAGGACATTGGGACGTTTGAGGCGGAAAGGGGAAAGAAGGGGCAGAGAAACCAGAAAATTAGGAGTTTGTAAGATAACAAAAAGAACTGCTGCTTGTAAGCTCAAAGGCTCCATCTGCACTCTGAGCGCATCACCAAAGTGCCTGGTGGAGAGCGGTCGACAGACACGTCAACTCTGTGCTGTAATATTTTTTTCCAGCAAAAAGTCTGTCTTTTCGTCCACCACAGCTGATTACCGTTTACCATCATCACCATCATCACCAGCAGCATCATCAGAAGAGCTGCACTCTTTACCATCAAGTGACGTGTTTTTCTGGTCGGCATCGAGCTAGACTTGTGGCAGTGTGTACCACACAAACGATCATGCTTTCTTGAGTGCCGGTGACAGGAGAATCGGCTTTCCTAAGCTTAGTGATCACCCGTAATCTCCCCTTTCATTGTCACTCTTGAAGACCCCAACAAAACTCGCCAAAATGCCTGTCGGAGTGACGGAATCGACATTTCTCATCTTGACCAGTGTCGTCATGTCCTCCTTCGTGATAGCCAATGCTTATCTTCAAAAGCAGCAATTCTATCCCTCTGTGGTGTACATTACCAAGTCAAATGCATCAATGGCTGTAAGCTGACACACGTTTTCATAAAGATTTTATCTGGGAAAAATACTCAAATAGATATATCTTTTTCACACTTTCTTCAGATTATTTACATACAAGGACTCGTCCTTGTACTGCTTCTGGGGAAGTTGTTTCGAAAGATATTCTTTGGCCAATTACGAACCGCCGAAATGGAGGTAAGAACGTCGTGATTATGTCACTTTAAAGTTCTCATATTCTGTTTGCAGCATCTCATTGAGCGATCGTGGTACGCCGTCACTGAAACATGTCTGGCATTTACCGTCTTCCGTGACGACCTGTCCCCGAAATTCGTGGCTCTCTTCACTTTACTTTTGTTTTTAAAATGTTTCCATTGGCTCGCTGAAGACCGAGTTGACTACATGGAACGAAGCCCTAATATTTCCCTTCTCTTTCACATACGTGTTACTTGTACGTTGAGGATAACAACAGGAATTTTTTGTTTACTAATTATTTTTCACTTTATTTTAGCTTTACTTTCAATTCTCGGCCTTTTGGATTTGTCTTTCGTTTATATGGCCTACTACAGCACTCTCACCAAAGGTGCTTCAGTTCAGTTGGTTTTCGGCTTTGAGGTTTGTCATACTGTAGACATATTATTTTGATAGTGAAAACTAAAATTTTAATTTCAGTACGCTATTCTCTTTGCCATCATGCTGAACATTTCGATGAAGTACGTTCTTCACTTTTTCGATCTGTACAACGAGAACCCATGGGAAGATAAGGCAATCTACCTGCTGTACACTGAGCTCATTATGGGTTTTCTCAAAATCTGTCTCTACTTTATCTTTATCATGATAATGATGAAAATTCATACCTTTCCTCTCTTTGCAATCCGGCCAATGTACCTTACGATTAGGTAAATCATGTTTCATCTTGTTCAACAAATCACCATTTATTAATTGTTTACATTTATTATTTCAGAGGTTTCAAAAAAGCTCTTAACGATGTCATCATGTCTCGGCGAGCCATCCTTAACATGAATACTCTGTACGTTTCAAAGGAGCGAATTTTTATGGAAAAACTAATCAATTTTACACTTTAGGTACCCAGATGCTACGACGCAAGACATTGAAAACTCTGACAATGTTTGCATCATTTGCAGAGAAAACATGCTTGGCAATGGCACCTGCAAGAAGCTCCCCTGCAACCACATATTTCATGTTACCTGTCTACGATCTTGGTTTCAGCGCCAGCAAACTTGCCCTACTTGTCGTATGGATGTTCTTCGCACTGGCAGCAACCAGGCGAACCAAAATAATAATAACGCCAACAACGCCAATAACGCCAATAACAATGCAAATGACGCGAATGCTAACAATAACGCAAATATCGCAAATGGTCCGATACGACCCCTTCCTCCGTTTATGTTTCAGCACTTTCAACAGCTGTTCAACAATCGCCCCAATAACCAGAACGATCAAAACGCTGCCGGCGCCTCAAGTGGACAGGCAGCCTCTAGTTCGTCAAACAACAACACCGCCCCTCCGATGCCACCTCTTCCGCCCATGAACTTTCACACCGTAATGCTTCCCTTTCTTCAGTCGCCTCTCTTCCAGGCGCCACAGTTGCCAGCAAATGAGGCTCTACTGCAGGGACTGTCTGATCAAGAGCTGCGACTGCTTGAAGGCTCAGAGCGACGGAACATCGAAGCGAGGCTGAAATGCCTGATGGAAGTGAAAACGCTCATCGATTCGGCCACCAGTCGTCTTCAACAGTACCATACTGCTCTGAACAACACTCCGAATAGTGTTGCAGTGGCCACACAAACTGAAACTACAACTGAGAGTTCAGTGAGCAGTGGACCCTCCACTTCAAGTGCAAAACCGAACAGTTCTAGTCTTCCAAACAGTTCGACTAAATCCGACTCAAGTGCCCCTCAAAAGGCGAGTACCTCTGCTGACATTGAAAGCAGCGGCGACAGGTCAAGTAATGATCCTCATGAGTTGATTCGTAAGCGACGCCTTGAGCGATTTACCCAAGCAAGTGACAATGGACAAGAAGCCTCAACCGCTGAGAATTCTGCTCAAAGTGAAAAATGATGGCATAGAAAGGATGCTGTTTATCAGTTAGAACATTTCCTGTATATAGAAAAGAACGTATATTATTATACAATAATATAATATTTATATTTTGCTATTATCCTTTAAAGTCACCGGTAAGATGTGATTTCTTGATAAGTCTCAAGACCTTGACTTGATGAAAGATGTGTTTACTTTGTGTGTTGTTTTCTTTTTTACTGTCACTCTCATTTTGACACGACCTTTTATCGCTTACTTTTATCTCAAAGCGTTCAATGACAAGAGGCTGCCTTGAAAAAACACCCGCTCTGATGCTTTGAAGTTTGCTCAATGATTTTACAAAAACCCACTTGATAGCTCCATATCTCAAAAAGAATTTTTCAACTAGTTGATCATAATTTGAAAGTTCTATAATAGTGCTGGTTCAATGAAAAGTTCTAAAAGTAGACGTTTTTGCTAGTATAAATAATATGGCATTGCTCAATGACAAGTTTCTCTCGGAAGTGATAAGCAAAGTGATGTGTACTTGTACTTTGTTCAACTTCAAGATGCAGTTCTTTTGCGCCTTAGTCATTGTGGTGATAGGCATCAGTTTGGTTGGTAATTTAGCTCAATCTCTGGTGGAAAATGACTCGCTCATTTTTCGTGGGATGGAGCGAGCCCTGCTGGACCTGGGCGCCGGTAACAACGCCTCCACTTCAGCTTCCAAAGGCAGTAGCTCTGATGACCAGGACAATAAATCCGACGGCGGAGTGGGCATGCCCATCTGGCTAATTTTGCTCCTGGTGCTGCTCATTCTCATTGGCATTGGAATGGTCATCTTCGTGGTGTGCCTTTTCCGCGAGGACAAGGAAAAGGACAAAAAATCTCACTCGAAGAAGAAGCGATCCACTTCGAAGCACCACAGCAAAAAGGGCAGCATGCACTCCAAGAAGTCCTCAAAGAAGTGATCTAAAGCGCTGCGCCGCACTGTTTAAAGCTAAATTTGTTCATTTCAGTAAACAGCCCTTTGTTGGCAAGAGCCAGTGCGCTTTCTTTATCGCTTCTTATCCTCAATGAAGCCAATCTCTCTCCTCATTGACTTTGTAGCACTTTTCCCACAGCTAATATAAAGCCTGTACAGGCGTACAGTCATTTGATAAATTACATTTCATTCGCCATCGTAGCAGAATGGCGAAACTTTTGCAGTTACTCGAGGTGGTCTTTGCCCTGCTGGCGGTGACCTCCACCGCCAGTGGACAACTATCACCGCTGACTGAAGGACTGAGCGTGCTGACCACCCCTCTGCAACGGGAAATCGAGCGTCACATTGACACTCTGAAGCCAACCATTGGCAGGCTGCTCAACGTCAGCCCTGACACCCAGTTTTCGCAAATATTTCCAACCATTAGCAACTTTAACCAGAGCCAAATTATCGAGTGCTACAATTCTACAATTGGCGAAACTCAGTTTGACATCTTCAAGAACACCATCTTCGATGCTATCAAGGCTTACTATGTATGACTGTGCAGTTTAGCAGTAATGACGATTAACTGATTTAATTTACTTTTTGTAGAAAAATTTTCCGGAAAATTTTGATTTAGTTGCATTCCCAAACAAAGTCAAGAACTTTTTTCAGTCGCTTAATGAAATCGGCACTCATACAGTGCAGTGTCTCGTCGATCCCTCTGGATTTCAACTTGGCTTTTCGCCGTTTACCGATTTCGTATGAGTGCCATTGCTTTACAACACTTTCAAATGTTAAACTTTCTGATCATTTTCTTAGAGCGATGCAGAGTACAAAGAACTACTTGGTGCCAAACATGGCGAGGCTGAAAATCGGTTGATTATGTCAAACTTTCTTGACCGACGGCGAACGGACCAAAGATCGGGTCGAGATGAGTCCGGTGAAGACTCGAAAGAGTCAAGAGAGTCGAGTGAATCATCTGAGCAAAGCTCCAATGAAACAGTGAGCTCACGAACTACCGAAGCACCGACTACGTCCAGTACGACTGCTGCACCGGCCAGGCGATCGTCTCTTTTGAACCTGGGTGGCTCCTCCAACACATCTAGCATTCTGGGCAGAGCCAGTGGAGGTCTTCTTCGGAGACGTCGTCAGCAGGTGACTGTGGACCCAATCTGCTTTCCTAAGAACAAATCACCACTTCCGGAAAAGTTCGACTGGCAGTCTAAAGGAAAAGTGACACCCGCCAGGTTCCAGGTAAAGCATTATCAATTTGAAATGCCAAATTAATCTGACTTGCTTTTATTACAGAGTAGTTGTGGCTCTTGCTGGTAAGTCAATTACTTTTGTAGAACTATTTTTTATTTTGATCTTGTTTTTATCCTTAAATTCTTTTTTGAAGGGCGTTTGCTTCCCTTGGTGCCCTCGAGAGTGCCTATCTAATAAAGGGAAAGACAAACAGTAAAAAGTTTGATCTGAGTGAGCAGGAGCTGTTAGGCTGTGCACGAAAGAACGGTTGCAAAGGCGGCACTTCAGTGGATGCCTTCAACTACATTCTCAACAATGACGGAGTCACTGATGAGAGTTCTTTGCCCTATGACAAGGTATTTATTTACCATCATCACTAGAAATTGATGGTTTTTACCGACTTTTTAATTGAAGAAAGAGAAATGCGATAAGCGAAAGAAGAAAAAGGTGGCCAAAGTTGAAGACTACTGTCTGCGTGGAGTCTACGCCAAGGTGAATGGCAAACCCGAGCAACTAACTGATGAGCAGATAATGCTTGTCGTAAGAGAATTCGGTCCGGTCTATGCTACCATCAATGCTGATCATGTGGCAGTGAAGCACCTCAAATCGGGCGTCTACAACTACAAAAAGTGCCCCAAAGAAACAAATCACGCCGTTTTAAGTAAGCACAAGTTGCCTGTTCAAAAAATGTACTAACTGACTTTTTTGAATTTTGCAACTAATAAATATAGTAACTGGCTGGGATAAGAAGGCATGGCTTATCAAGAATAGCTGGGGTAAAAAGTGGGCCAATTCTGGATTTTTCCGAATGAAACGCGGAAGCAACCTCTGCGGTATGTTTGCAGTACTGGAACATTTTATTTAAATTATTAATTACAATTTTTATTTCTTTAAAGGTCTTAACACCTACATTACGTATCCAATTTTGTAACAAATCAATTTTGTTTTTAAACTGCCATAAGTTTTATAAACATTTATTTGATAAATTTTGTTTTAAAGAAATTTAAAGAGTTTGTTCTTAACAGTAATAAACAGAAAGAGATAACCCTAAAAACAGCACAGTTAAGTAGTAGTAAAAGAATACTATTAAAGTAATCATTATCTTCAATCTGTAACCATTTCAAAACTGGATGAACTTCTACATTTTCTTTACATCTTCCAAATCCGTAAATAAGAAGTAAAACAGCTTCAAATGCCCATCTGGATATACTAAAATACGACACTATTTGATAGAATATATTCAAGCGGTGTACGTTGACAAAGAAGTTACTCAAAAGTAGGAAACAATCGTAGACAATCATAAAAACAAGTGTTAAGTAGGCAATTTGCTCATCAGGAGTACAAAGAGCAATTAGATGAGACATGCTGCACGAGGCGTAAATCGATATAATAATGATCAGTAAAAAGTGCCAGTAAAGACCGGCTACTACTGTCGAGTAAATGTCGCAGATGTAAATGTACAAGCAAATCATAGGAAGTAGTGGAATCATCTCTACAACTGACTTCATTAGATAAAATGAAGAATTTGAGTACCAGCCTGTAAAGATAAATAAAGAAGGTTATAATCACTGTGACGATTTTTACATTTAGGTTACCATTTCGATGTTCAACCAAAAAGTACTTCATTTCTTTAAATAGCGTAAGGGATGAATGCAGAAGGATAAGTAGCAAAAAAATGTTGTTCATAAAAAATATAAATTTTAAAGAATTGTCAATATCTTTGCCTTGCTTGAGAAATTCATCTGATTGTTTGCATGAGTGATTGAGATATTCGCTGTTAATATTTAAGCAACCGGAAGTTAGTGCAATTTCAGAATTCCAAAAAAGGTGAAGAGATGAAGCATACGCAATTATGATAATGTAAAAAAGTAAATATTCTTTCCAGTGATGAGTGCAAAATAAGGAGATGTATCGTAGAATGAGAATGTAAGAACTTTCTAGTGAAAACCTTTTCTTGTTTATCAAGTGTATTCGAGTAACCAGCTGAACGTTTTTTGAGTTAATTGATTCATTTGATTGAGTGAAAGTTTTCTCAACAAGCCGTTTCACATTTTCATTTTTTTGGTCTTCACATGATAGTTTAATTAACTCTTCAATTGGAAAATACTGCTTCCTCTGATCAATTGTTTCAGAAATAAAAGACTGAACTTCACTAGGTTTTCCAGAAAATATGCATACACCTTCTCGCGCTAACACGTAAAGACTGTCAAACATTTGGAGAACTTTATGAGAAGGCTGATGAACAGAGCATATAATTGAAATTTTGTGAGATTTTGTTAAATTGTGAAGCGATTTGATTGCCTAAAAATACACTTAGTTAAAGAAGTTTACCATTATTCAAAAAATAAATTTTACTTACAATTTCAGATGAATCGCTGTCTAGTTCGCTTGTAAGCTCGTCAATAAGCAATAAATTGGGCACTTTAATGGAAGTCAGTTCAAGTGCAACTGCCAATCTTAAATTAAAAGTTGAAATTTAGGTTAGATTTAGCAAAACAGACTTACCTTTTTTGTTCTCCACTAGAAAGGTGTTCAACTTTTGTATCAGCGGTGTTCATTAGATTGAGTTCTTGTAGCCATTTTTCTGTCACTTGCTTATGATTGACATTTTCACCTATATTTTTTAGCCTTGAAGAAAACAGAATCATTTTTCTAGTAGTTAGCCCAGGCATTAGGTGACTGGAAACATCTGCACTAATAAAACAACTTGATATGTCTTTTGATATATAAAAACGACTTTCTAGACATGTGTGCCTTCCAAGCTGACCATTTAATACTTTTAGAAAAGTTGTTTTTCCGCTACCTAGAGATAATAACAAGAACTGAAATATAAGCATGTAAACTCCACATTTAAATATTTACCTGATGGTCCCATAACTGCATGAATTCCAAATGCAAGTTCTCCGTTTAAGTTTTGCAAAATCAGTTTTTCGTTTTTCCAAAATATCATGTTTTCAGTAATATTGACACTCAAGTTTTTCCACCCAATTACAATTTCATTTTGGTTTTCGCATGTCGTTTCAGTCAAATCCCTTTTGTATTCGTTCATTTCAACAATTTTGATTGTGTTGAAATCAATTTGCTGCATTTCGTCAAAATAATCGGCGAGTTTCTTAGTTGGTGAGAAAAGTTTTGTGATAAAATTAAATGAATAAAACTTAAAATAAAGTGCTACAAGTGTTGCCACTCTCATGACGATTACATTTTCCACAAGACGACGTATGTACGTGATGACTTCATTTTCTTTAACAAAATGTTTCAACAAGACAGCACTAAATTCAGTTGTTTTGCATCGATCAATGCCGTAAAAAATATAAATCATGTACTTTGTCACGTACTTCAAGGCGACAACATTTGAGGCAGTGATCGTGAAATTGTTTTTGAATTCATCGGTTTTAAAAAGAAAATCGTTCATGATATCGCATGTCATGTAAACCATAATGGCAATGACCACAGCAAACACCGATGAGTGCATGACAATGACGCCGATCAGCTGGCCTAGGCTTTGAGTGTACAATCCAAGCAGCCAGATGGAAAGTGTGAACTGTGCGAGTCGATTCCAATTGAGTGAACCCTTGTCAATGGCCAGTTGATCAGTAGCAAAGTAGGCAGTGGTTGCGATGCATAGCACGTATACTGTCAGCTCAAGAATTGAGCAAATATTCACTGAATGATAGAAGCAGCTTAAACTGTACCATTCTATAAAAAACACATAATTATAAGTTAGTGACAACTGAAAATACTACTTACTGTTGCGAAGCTCGTGCTGAACAACGTTGACCATGTGCACAAACAGCAGTGAGCTTGAGCAGGTGATAACAAAGCCTTCAATAGCACCACAAAATACCAAAAAATTAATGTTTTCACTTAATTTTGCATTTTGTTCAAACACAGTCTGGCAGGAGATGTTTGAGTCGTTCAGTAAGGGATAGCACCCAGTTGGCAAAACCATGTCGTTATTGAAGAGAGATGATAGAAAAATCACATTGAGAATGTGAATAAGAATTTGGGCAAAAAACAATCGATAACTTGATATGAATGTGCTGATAAATTGGCGAGAAACGAGAGAATATAAAGAATAAAACGAAAATGATTGGAAGTTGTTCGTTTTTAGAAGAGGAACTAGTGCAGAAAGGGCATTTTCTGATAATTTGTGAAACTCAGATGTTTGTGTAAAAGTGGCAAAAGTAATAGTTTCAGAAGTGTCCGTATCTAAAAAAATATATAAGGATTAAAAACAATTTAATTATCAGAAAAGCAAACTTACGGCTACTGGTAATTTGAATGAGTGCTTCAACTGGTGGCTGTTCTGTGGGAAGTGTAATTTGCAGCTGTTGCTCGAGATATAAGCGAATAGTACTTGGTGGTCCAGAAAATACGGCAACGCCATTTGCAAGAACGTAGATTTGATTAAAAAGGCTTAGTGTTTCACTGTTTGGGGCATGTATTGAACTGATAATTGTGATATTTTTCTCATTGGCCAGTTTCTGCAGGCAGTTCACCAGCTCAAAGGCTGTGGCACTGTCCAGTCCTATTGTGCAGTGAAGACTGTGTAATTAGGTTTGCACATAAATGAAGAAAAGGGAAATCGACTGACCTGTGGTCGGTTCGTCACAAAATATGAAGTTGGGGGCAGTCAGTGCCATCAACTCCTGACCGACGGCAATTCGACGCTGTTCACCCCCGCTGCAACGAGCAAAAGGCCGAGTCAGCAGCTCTTCAGGAAGCATCAGAGCGGCCATTGTCTCCTTGATCTGTCCCTCCATTGCAGCCCTCGAGGAGTATCCATTCTTGAATGCAAAGGCATACTCAAAAATCTGCCCAACGGTGAGATACCCGATAATAACTTGATTGATTTTCTGCGGAATGAAGATCGAGGTAGCTGTTTTTAAGCGAGAGCTTACGTAAACTTGATTGTTTGAAATCTTGATATTTCCGCTTAAACATGAAAGTAGTGTTGTTTTTCTGAAATATTTTGTAAAAAGTAAAAACTCATTAGGACGATTGCCGCACTGTTGTCGACTTACCCTGAACCAGACTGTCCAAGTACGCCGTTCAATCCTTCAGCAAAACTTCCTGTCAAACTACGCAAAATAATCTTTTTGTGCCATTTCCAGTTGATATATTCATCAACCGAATACGAAAGGTTTCGCCAAGCAATTGATAAGTTTCTATGATCATCAGAATCAATTAATTTATCAAAATCTTCTGCACACATTTTTAGAGAACATTTATTAAAAGTCTAACCAATGTAAAAATAAAGTACAGTCTCTACTGCAGTTATTACCTGCACTAATCGCGTGTGAAGCTGTTTTTATGGCAAACAATAAATATTTTTGGTTGAAAGCTTGTTCAATTGGCAAACCTCAACTTGATCGAAAACACTACTGATGAAAATATCTTTTATCAGAAAACAATGGTTTACACTAAACAGTGTTTGTTTTGTTTGATAGCATCCTGTCGTAGCAGACTTAGGCAAAGTTGGCAGTTCGTTTTTTTACTGAGAGACAGCCATTAAATGGCACTAAAGTTTATTTCCTGTTACAGTAAATAAAAAATATTTTTTATTGTTTATAGTCAACAAAAAGCTCTTTATTTAAAAACTGGAAAGTTTAAAACAATGAATGCATTAAAAATGTGAAAAATGTTGGCACAAATTAATATATTGGCTCTTCGGGGTCGTAGACGTTATCTGTCACCAGCAGGACAAGTTTTCCATTCGCAACAGCTGGAACCAAAAGTTCAGGCACTTCCACTTGAAGGCACTCCTTTTCTAAATCAATTTGGGAGATGCGAGCAAAGCCTTTCACGAGAAGTATGTGCCGAAGTGAAAGCCAATTGTTATCGTGATTAAGCAGTTGCTCGATTGAAAGCTCTAAAATGGACAGTATTCGATTCATCAGGTAGACTAATGACTCTCGGTTTAGGTGATGAAACACAACTTGATCAAAATTTGGCCCCCGTCGGTCTCTGCCAGTTTTCTCTACTTTGCGAATCCAGTAATTGTGTGGCTGAACACAACTTTCAGAGTTTGAAGACTCTCTTAGAAAACGAGAAAAGCTATCCTCAGAGTAAAATCGGAAAATTGGGTGATGAGCAAATGGAATGGCGATTTGGCTCAACTTTTGCAATGACGGAGATGAAAAGAATCGACTGCAGCGTAAACTTCTCAAATGGCGTCTCTGGTTAGAGTTACGTTTAAAGGCGGAAAAGTTTCGTTGAAAAAAGTGCACCTTTATGGCATTAGAAGCGGGTGTAGGGTTCCAGTTTGGGCGCGCCGGACTTCTGGGGACATCGTAACCAAGAAGGTCCTTGTGAATGCGTTCATAAAAGCGATAGTCACCGAGCACCAAAACAGCTGAAACCCCAAATTTTCGAATGGCATCCATGGTGCAATCGTAGCCGTAGTCGAAAATCCATCCGTGTGTATTGATGACTAGGCCTGACCATTTGGTGAGTTGCCTTTTTCGCTGTTTGCTCACATTGGACTGCATTGGCGATGTCGATCGCAGCTCTTGAGATCGTTTGGATGATGAAAGTTTTTCCGCAAGAGTTATTTGATTTAAATTAGGCGGCAGTTTGCTACTGGAAGTACTCGGGAATCTATTATCCGTCTGCTCTTCTTCCGATCGAAGTGAATGCCCTATCTGGCGAGCCAAACAGTTAACCGAGAGCAAGTGAACAGCCTTTTCAGAATCTGGAGTATTTGCTCCGTAGTGTACCATAAGAGGGTATCCAGAACGAAAGGTATATTCTTTGTCCAGGTGACAGTAGTTGTCAACAACTCCGGCCCCAATTATGCCTGGCACGCCGATAGCGCCTTGTCCTACATCGAGGTCAACTAAAAATGGGGACCAGTGACCATTAACGGCATAATTTGTGATGATTTTCGCAAATGTACTTTTGCCAGAGTCACAAGGCCCTACAATGATAATGTTAGGCCCTTGTTGATTTCGTTTTGAAGCATCCATTCGTTTTTGGTTAAGTTCTTGAGCAAACTGCGCATAAGATTGGTAGGTCCAATTAGGTGGCCGTTGAGGTCCGTATTTTCCAAATTGTTTTACAGTGCAATTTAAGTACAAATGTTCAGTCATTCCTGAAAAATTGTCTGCCTGGGAAGCTGGTTTTTGTTGATGCACATTTGGAGTGTTACGAGAGTTTAGTCGAATCAAAGATGCCAATTCAGAGGTGCTCAAAGCTTCAGTTTTTGCATTAAACTTTGTAAATCCATTTTGAGGAAATGAAACAAACTCGAACTTCTTTTCCGTAGATTGCACTGGTGTTGGAGCATCAGAAGGTAAATTTTTTGGTCTGTAAGCGGGAGGGGTGATAAATTTGGCACGAATATCAAAAGTTGCATCAGGATTCTGCGTCATAAAGCAAAGCTCACATCCGTGAAAAGTTTGAGCAATAAAACGAGATCCAAAATTGACAGAATAAAGACGATTTGCCACAAGAGGAATGCCAAATGATTCAGCTCTTCCACTGATTAAAGCAAAGTATATGATTAAATCAGATGAACTTGTAGTTTGAGGACTAGAAAAACCTATAAACAAAGTGTTAAAATATTACACGTATAAATAACTCCAAATCAATACCTTGCTCGCCAGTGTTAGATTCGTGATCTCTGGAATGGTCTCGCTCCAACGAGTCAACATTTTTGGTCCATTTGTTGATGCCCAATTCAATCTCAGAAAGTTGGTCACACTTGATGCAGCGGTAGTGAGTGAGGGCAGGCTGTAAACTTTTGTTTTCAGATATGCTATTCTGGGCCGAACTTGCTGGTTTGAAACTGTTTTCTGAATTATCCATATGTTTCTTTTTCGGCCCAGAAGTTCCTGGACTTGGGAGAAGCTCCACTGAGCTATCTGAATCAGAAGACATGGCGCAAAAAATTAAACTATGAATGCATTATTTTTGCAAAAAAAGGAGTGTAAAACGTTAACAGTAGAAAAATAACTTGTGCTCTAAAAACCAAAACATTGAATGTGGCAAAAAAAACACGTGACATTCAGTAACACTCTTTGTGGATACTTTAAACATTTGATTCAAGAATTGTTCCAGAAACAAAACACTTAAATGTGTGATTCTTTAATTTAAAATTTTTATTAAAGAATTTTTTATTTATTTTTATTACTGTTGAAGTAATCAAGTTTATACAATTTTCTCTTTGAGAAACAATCACAATATTTCTGCTCAAAAAACAAAGTTAAAAAACAATTTTTCTTTAAACGAATTCATTGATTTTAAAACTGGTTTATGGAAAAATTATAAATAAACAGTAGAATCTTTCATTAGGCATGATTTTTCAAAAATGATAACTATCAAACTGCCAGTGCCATCTATTACTTTAAGGCAAGTAGAAAAGCATCAAAAATAAAAGAAGGCGCCAATGAGTCACCGATTGCTTAAACCGGTTATACACTGTTTCCCTCACTTAAATCAGCATTATTATTGTACCTGTTGTCATTGTACAGGTACACACAGCTGAGACAGACTATACCGCAAAGAAGTAGTAGCACTGGCAGCAGATATCGTACAAGTTGATGGCTGTGCCAACAACAGAGACTCATTTGTCATTCTCCACCACCGTCTCTACTACTTTCTTCGCTAGCTAATTCGAGCTAACACTAGCCCCTTCTCTCTCTCCCTCTTTCACATTCACCCATTCTCCATTCCTTCCCCTCCCCCACTCTGCTTCTATATTTCAGTTGAGGCTTTTCTTCATTCTTTCCCTGCGACTCACTGCAACTGTGTATCGCCTGGCAAAAGCTGAGCCTCAGTTGCACTGTAGTCTGACAATCGACAAATCAGTATCTGTTCTCTGTATTTTGTGACTCGCCTTCACTTAACTGCAAACAATGACTCACCTGGCGGTCAATTAGTCGACAACAGTCGCTGCACTACCAATTGACACATTTCTTTTAGTTTCCTTCGATATTTTTGATATAAAAAATGGAGCACATCTTTACAAGCATTGTTTTGTCATCTGATACTTCTTAAACATGATTTTCTGTGATATATAAAACAAGAAAACCCTCTGTGATAGTGTGACACCCCACAATGAATCAGCCAAATAGTTTTGCCAAGTTTGAGTACATTCTCGAAGCCGACACTACACTTACCGATAGCACCAGCGTACCTGTTACATACTTGAATGCCCGGAAATGGTATGATTTTAAAATAAAGGCCAACAAAAGCAAACTCAAACACAACGAAAATATATACTTTTCCCTTAAACTCGGTATGTTTCTCAACAAACACCTAATTTTATTCTTAAATAACTTTAATTACACATTTACAGAGTTTCTCAGCAAAAAACTTGATGATATTGATTGGATTCTCTGGGACAAATGGGCTCAAAACAACTCTCGTCCACGTGCCATAGAAATTGAGCCACAGTCTAACATTAGCATCCTCTATGATAAGCACGAATGCAACCTCGTCGGTGTGGTGGCTAATCGAATAGACAGATTGAATTTAAAATTGCGCTTCAACTGTGCTTCTAGTCAATTTCTTCCTCCATCCACTGAAAACACTGTTGCCGGCCATCAGGACACAACTTTTCGTCTAGTCATCGAATCGTTCTCGGATGAAAGTGGCAGCAAATTTGACTCTGTCACGTGCTTAGTCAAGTTATTTGAACACGATAATGCTCATCGACAATTTCAAGTAGATCAGTTCCGTTTAGTACGCAATTATGTTGAAATACTAAATCCTTTGCGCAACTCACAAAATATAATGAACAATTCAAGCGAAAGCAATGAAAAATGTGCAAATAACAAATGCGCTTCTTCACTGAATCAATTTAACAACAAATCGCCAAATTTACAAGTTGACAAAAAAATTACTATAAATATTTTCTACTTATACTTAAACGATAAAAGTAATTATTTTTAATAATGATTTGCGTAATGTAAACTTATACGTTTTTATTTTTCTAGATTACATCTCAATGCCATTCCCCTTGACTTTCAATATGTCCTTAACCGTTGACATACTCAAAGAAAAACTATTTCTTCCGTTAATTCAGAAAAGCGTTGATAACAACTACTTACGAATTGAAAATGTATATTTTCGAGAGCTTAAACATGCTTTCGACAAGCTTTCAAGTATTACATTGACTGACATGTCTATTCCCAAAGTATTTAAACAAAACTGTGGTTACAAGTTAGAGCTGATTGAAACCAAACGAAATCATCATCGAGAAGGAAACCATCATCAAACAAAACCAAAGGTTTTATATGATATCACCAATAGCCAAATTGGAAGTAACATTGAAAAATATGTTTCTAAAAATGTACACAATATCTGTAACAACTTTGAGCATTTACGACATGGTAAATCAGCTTCAAAAGAAAAATATTTTAATTTGCACATAATTGAGTGCTTTATTGTATAATAAATTTTTCAACTTGCATCTCATTAGTTGTACTCTGCAACAAAATACAAATTAAAGAGCTTTTTTGATTTTTATATCAAACTGATTAACCCAATGTTTATGTAAAATGTTAATAACAGTCTTTCATACACTGATTTGAAGGGAGTACTTTTACAGCATTGCTATTTTAAATTTTTATATAATCTCCTTTTGTGACAAGTGGAAAGAAAAAAAACTTAATTTTAAGTGTTTTGCTCTAAAAATAACTTTGTTTATAATACTGGTTCTCCATCTTGAGGATGATTTCCCACCAACTTGAAGCGCACTAAACCAGTTCATTCGGCACTACTCTAATCTCAGTTGATTAGAGCTTTTGATGTACAACTGAGGTGGCTAGTTATTCTCAAGACAGTACCTAAACAGTCTCTAAACTTATTTGTTTGAACCACTTGACTCAGCCACTAGATAAGATTGTGTGAATATTGACGTAAGTAAATGTGACAGAACATAGATTAGAAATTACTAAATCTAGGTCTTCTAGTGCTCATGTGAGTGTGGAGCTAGGGTACAAGTGGTTGAGATTGTCTATCTTTTTACAGATAACAGATAAGAAATGAAACCACAAACGATCTTGTCTACCCCCGCAAACTAGTCTCTGGCTTCCTTTCAAAATGGCCAAATTATCGGTCAGACTGCATTAAAATGGGATCATGCTTCCTGAGCACGCAGCCAGCACATTGTTCACTGTGTGATCCATCATTCGATGTGTCAATTTGCAACTACAAACACAATTATATAATAACTACTTTTATTTCAATTCCATCTTACTGTTTTATCAGTAGCTAGCTGAGCACACTGACAACACGACCAGTGTTCCCATTCTGGGTTATCTTCAGTGGATACATCTCTAGAGCGGTACCGTTCAGATTTCTAGCGCAGCAGCCCAGCAAGTCAGCCTGCCCACCACCACAGGGCGGCCAGCAGTACAGCAGTACAGCACGACGCCTATCTTGGACGGCAGTTGATAAGGATATTTATCAAGAGAGTGAAGCTGCCGCTAAGGCAGCTGTTCCAGACAGTCAGTGAATACTAATAATTCACACCCCTAAAATTCGTATGAGATTGTACCATGTGATATAGTACAGAGCACAGCATTCACTGTCGCTCTTGTACAAATCAACTCAACCAGTACTGGCTTCAGCGTAGGGGAGAAGAGTTTATAAGCCTTGAACTTGATCACCTTTTTGTCACATATTCTCGACGGCAAACCACTGCAGCACATTCAATTTGACTCTCCACTGAACACTCCTAACAGTCCAATGAAGCTACTTCAGCTTGAGCGCATTCTCCTCTCTCAACCTAAACGCAAACATTTACTTCTGGTAAGTGGGTTTCAATTACATTTTATCAACTTTGCAGTTCATTTCACTGTGATTTTGATAGTTGTACAGTTTATTTAGTTGGCAACAAACTGATGTAAATATTTACTTTACAAAGTTGATTGACTTTTCTATTTTGTTTGTATCTTCTTTTAACAAGGTTGCATCGAGGAAGTCAGTGTCAAGTTTTAGTCATGAATTTAAACCATTGGTGTCTAGGTTGGGCAATCGAAACCAAATCTACTTTGCTGATAAAATCGATCCAAATGAATCGGTAAGTTATTAACTTTTTTATAGTACATTTTTGTAAGTTAAAAATATCTTCACTGAAACTAAAACACTGCTTTCCCCATGTTAGAAATTTGCCAAAGTTTTAATAGCAAACCGCGGTGAAATTGCCTGTCGCATCATTCGAACATGTCGTGCCATGGGCGTCAAGACGGTCGCCATATACAGCGAAATTGATGCCCGCTCTCTGCACGTACAGGAAGCAGACGAGTCGTACTGCGTTGGACCGGCGCCTTCACGTGAATCATATCTCAACGTTGAGGCCATTGTGGAGGCGATTCGCCAGAGTGGCGCCGAAGCCGTTCATCCAGGTTATGGCTTTCTTTCGGAGAACACCGCTTTCGCAAAGCAGTTGCAAGACTTGGGCGTCGCCTTTATCGGCCCAAACTCAGAGTCCATTCGTGCGATGGGCGATAAGATCGAGAGCAAGCTGATTGCGAAGAAGGCAGGCGTAAACACAATTCCCGGCTACGATGGAACGGTTCGCGATGCTGAGCACTGCGTAGAGTTGGCACGCCAGATTGGCTACCCGGTGATGATCAAAGCCTCGGCAGGCGGTGGCGGCAAGGGCATGCGAATTGCCGCCAACGATGGCGAAGTTTTTGACGGTTATCGGTTCTCCAAAGACGAAGCGGCTTCCAGCTTCAACGATGACCGACTTCTGATTGAGAAGTTCATCGAAGAGCCGAGGCACATTGAGGTGCAGGTGCTTTGCGATAAGCACGGCAATGGCATCTTTCTCAATGAGCGCGAGTGCTCCATTCAGCGACGCAACCAGAAGGTCATTGAAGAGGCGCCCAGCACCTATGTCGACGCCGCTCTCCGAGCTGCGATGGGCAATCAGGCCGTAGAGCTGGCGCACAGTGTTGGTTATGACTCGGCAGGAACAGTGGAGTTTCTCGTTGACAAGCACAAGAACTTTTACTTTCTTGAGATGAACACGAGGTAGGAGAAGGTGCTAGGCGATTGAATGACCAACCATGTCATAAACTTTTCATTCTTCTAGGCTGCAAGTAGAACACCCGATTACCGAGTACATTACCGGCATTGATTTGGTTCATCAGATGTTGCGCATTGCCAAAGGCCACCCCTTGAAGCACGCCCAGAAAGACGTCCAAATCCGAGGATGGGCCGTCGAGTCGCGCGTGTACGCAGAAAACCCGTACAAGAAGAACTTTGGCCTGCCCTCCGTGGGCCGACTGACGCGCTACCAAGAGCCAGTGCACATACCCAATGTTCGCTGTGACTCGGGCGTGACAGAGGGCTCGGAGATCTCCATCTACTACGACCCGATGATCTGCAAACTCATAAGCTACGGGGAAACGCGAGCAGAGGCGCTGCACACAATGAAAGACGCACTGGACAGCTATGTGATTCGAGGCCTGACGCACAATATTCCCCTGCTGCGGGACATTATCACTGAGGAGAACTTTGTCTCAGGTCGACTGAACACTAGTTACTTGCCTGCAGTCTACGGAGAGCGATTCAAAGGTCGAAGGATGACTTCCAAAGAGCAGGTCTACCAGCTGGCGTCCATTGCCTCGGCCATTTACCTGCGCGAAGAGGCCCGATCAAAGGGCTCCTCTTCACTGCAGACGCTAAACTCTATTCCCAACTACTTTGAAAGGCGGTTTCCTTACACCGACACACCTATGCATCCTCTTCCAGGGCTGTTCCAGCACCTGTCACAAGCCAAACCGACAGCCAACTTGTTCATCGATTTCAGCGGCAATGATAGCCTCAACTTGCAGGACATGCTTCCCGCTCGAGTGCGCGTTAATGGCGACAAATACCTGGTGCAAGTAAATGGTGGCGATTACGAGGTAGAAGTACCCAAAGAGCTATCTTTAGGCGCCCTGACGCTTGAAATTCCTATTGGCAATGAGAAAAAAATTGTTCAGATCATGTCCATCGACGGTGACGGTCGTCTGTTGATTCAGTTTGAAGGCACAGTAGTAAGTGATGATCAAACAAACATGGTCGGCAAGCCCTAACAGTAATCACTTGTTTACTTTGCAGTTTAAAGTTCGCGTTCTCGATGAGAAGACGGTCAAGTACATGAAACGAATGCCTGTCAAGCAGAAACCGGATGCCAGTAAGATCATTCAGTCGCCCTTGTTTGGCCTCGTCAAGTCGGTGTCCTGTCAAATCGGTGACCAGGTCAATGAAGAGCAGGAGTTGTGCGTTATAGAGGCCATGAAGATGAGTATAATTATTAGTGCCACCCAATCGGGAAAGGTGTGCGAAATAAACTGCAAAGTAGGGGATACTGTACTTGGTGACCAAGTGCTGGTGCAGCTGCAATGAAAAACACCCAGTCATTTTTGTTTTAAATATTCATGTTATTTATTCATTATTCTCATTTGTAAAACTTGCAAAAAAATTAAACAATTTTCATCTATGCTAATTAACTTTGAATTTTAATTGGTTGTGACATTTGCAAAGGTATTTGCAGGTGATGGGTAGATCCGTTGAGACCAATTGAGTGCTGACAACTGACTAAACGATGGAGTTTTGCCGGCAGAGTGGTCGCTACCTGACCTTTATGCCACTACGACGAAATCTCTACGCACTGTAAACAAGCTACAACACCACGAGGACGCGCATTTTCTCTTTGCAGTAGATGAGAAGTCTTTCAGCATGGAGACCCAGAGTTTGGACACCGAGACATCTCCACTTGATCCATTTGCCGATGATCCGTCGACGGGAGTATCTAATCAGTACCACCACTTAGGTGTGTCGCGTGGAATTGCCGCTGGTGAAGCGGACGGTTGGCGAGACGGATACATTACTGGCCTACGACAAGGTGCTCAGCTGTCAAGCGAGATGGGCTACTATGAAGGCTTTACACGAACCTGGACTGTCATTCTAGAGCAAACACCGGTGATGGACGCTGCTACCTCGAGAAAAGTGACTGCACTGAAGACTCTCTTGGAGATGTGCAGTGCTTTTCCGAGTGACACGAAGCACATCAAAGAGGATGACGATGTGAAGCAGAAGCTGATACGAATTCGGGCCAAGTACAGACAAGTCAGGTCGTTGGTTTTGGGCTCAAAACTTAAAAATTGTGCAGCAAGTTGGGGGTCAAAGTGTGTCGAAGACAGTAATAATTCAATTGCACCGGACATTGATTTCTAAAATCAAACGATAATTTTGTATATCTTTATTCGTAAAAGGAAAATTAAATCAACAACTTTTGAAGATGAGCTGCGTAAAGGATTTTTTAAAAGTGAAAGTATAAATAAGAGACAAATGACTCTTGTTCAGTGCATAGCAGCCCTTTATAACTGATTATTACGAGAGAGAAGCTGCTCAATTATCGGATTTAACTTGAAATGTTAGTTCTCGTGACTGCAAACGATCCATCAGTTTGGTGTCTCGGAAAGCCGAAGCTGGAGTGAGAACTCCTCCTCTGAAATGGGTACAGTTTTTTTTAGTATAACCATAATATGCAACAAAAACACTCCTGAACTTACTTGGGCATCAGGTTACGGTCCTTAAGAATGGTCAGACCAGACTGAACAATGCAAGTTGAAGTGGCCTGGTAGCCGGGGTCTCTTCCGGTGACCAGGACAGTCAGAGTCTTGTCTAACTCTCCATCAGGCTCACCTTCAGAATTGTCCTTCTCAGCGCCTGCTTCATTGCTCCACCCTTTGCCAATGATCGTGAGGTTGAACTTGGTGGAGTTAATCTGTGCCCGACTCGGGCCTTTTTTGCTGAAGACCCCAAAAGTCAAGACTTCAGGGTAGTTTTCTAGCAATCGCCGACCGGCGTCAAACAATGAGAGCAGAGCAAAAATCATGGCCATGAAAACGGTGCCCACCACGTATGGGAAAGATGGCACAGAGAAGTAGGTTTGAATCTGGACCGGGCGCTCTTTGAAGTGCTGAAAGTTGTAGTACTGCGTTCGCTGGACTACAGATCGATCTGATCCAGGAAACTCCATGTTCCACCCAGGCAAATTGGGCCTTGTGAAGGGAAGCTTAATTCGCTCTAAGCGGATGCGACTTCGAGGCAGGCTCTTGGTGAGCACTTCACTGTAGAGGCGACGGCGGATAGTTCGCAGCTCGTCCGAATGAGCGAATCCATAGATTGCCGATTGAAGAGTCCCAAAGTTGACAACATAGCCCTTTTAGTGTGAAAAGCAGTGTTAGATTTAGTGTTAATCGTTTTTAAATTAAATACAGTGTTACCTCTGGTCCAGGCCGTGTAGCCATGAAAGTTTCCACGTGGCGCAGCTTGCCATCAAACTTTCGCTTCAAAAAGTCAACTCCCAAGTCACATGGTATAGAGTCCCAGCCACAAGTCGACACCACCAGAATGTCCTTCTCCTTCGCCTTGGCATTGAACTCCACTTGAATAGACTCAATGTACTGAGGTTCACCACTGATGTCGATGTGGTGAGTGCCCTCGTTAAGACAGGCTTCCACTACCTGGCGACCGTAAAACCGGTAAGGTCCTACGCAATTGATCACCAGCTTGGTACGAGAGGCCATGGCCGCAAGAGACTTTGCATCAGTCACATCAGCTTCGATCTTCACCACTGAAGAGAGGTCCTTGCTCAACTCGGCGCCCACTTTGGCGAGCACTTCAGAGAGTTTTTTGTCATTCCGTCCTGCAACTGCCCACTTTAAATTCGAGTATTCATCTGGTTTTTCGGCAATTGAAAGGCAAAGTTCACGAACAACAAAGAATCCAGTAAAGCCGGTTGCGCCAAAAATGACAAGATCAAATTCTCGCTCTGAAGACATGGCTTGTAAAAAAGTTTCTGTCAAATTAAAAAAGATTGATGAGTTTGTATTAACAACAAACTACAAATGGCAAAGAACATGCTAGAAAAAACTAAAAGCAAAACTCTGCCATATTGAGAAAATCCCACTCAAAACAAAAAATCCCTAACACAAAAAGTTAAGGAAGGAGACCAGAAGAAAAATTTGCTTTACAAAACAAAAAGCACACAAACCTAGTTTTCCAAAGAGTGGTTGTCAACTAAGGCAAATACCACAATGATGTCAGCGCAAAGCAGCACAAACTGGCATGCATTCAGTTTTGTACCCTAGTATGTTAGCAGATAATAAGCGGTAAGATACACTGGAAAGAATAAACCAAAGGCATTACCAATCGCTCGGGGGAAGTTTGATTAGGCACGTAAAGTTGATAACAAGTTGCGATTCAATTTACTTAGATGTGGCAGCAGTCACGAAGCAAATACTTCACAGATAGAACTTTCTTCAGCCACAATGCGACGTAGTAATCTTGCGATGTAGTGCTAGTTTTAGGCAAAACGGGTATTTACCTTGAAAGTTCCAAGTGTCAGAAATTTAAAAACAACATTGTAGTAGTACGCCGCATGGCGGCAAATAATGGTGTTAGAATTCAAATAAAAACCACAATTTAATTTTCAAAACCAAGTGAACACATGCAAAGTAAAAGTTATCACAGTTTCTTTAAAAAGTACTTTGTTAATTTTTATTGAGCTCGCAAACATCTTCTTCGAATGAGTGTGCTAGTGAAATGTGCTTGAAAACGTTGAGATGAAGAACTGCATAGAAAAATAAAAATTCATTATAAAACTTGAATTTAAAATTGTTCTTTCGCCCCTTACCTAGTTGGTCATAAGTCTCGAAGTAAGAGTTACAGTTGTAGCAAATGAAAAGACACTCTTCAGGGTCTTGGGGCCAGCTTTCCACCATGTCAGACAGTAGCAATTTGTCATTTGGAAACAGGCGAAGTTTATGGAAATGCTCGTGCATAACAAACATTTCGATGCACCGAGTGGAAAACCTGCATCTCACTTTTTCAGTGCCAAATGTCTTTCTACATCTGATCGGTGCGGCAAAGTAATGAACTCGCATTCCAGTCAGTTCATTCGTTTGCTGCAGCAAAGGTGACATGCACTCTTGGCAAATGTAGTCTTTTATCTGATAGTTGTCGTCGCTTTGGCCATCCACTCGTTTATTTGAATTTTGATGAATTGCCATCAAAAGAGGTATTGTGGTTTGAGTAACTGGCAGAGAAACTGACCTGTCAGGAAGTGCATTACGCTTAAAGCCCAGCAAAGTGAGATGTTTGGTAACTGCAGAGAGAGTCACTTTGCGAGGTAAAGTGCCAAGCATTTTGATGAAAAGTTTGTCCTCGAAGTTCTTGATATAAACTGCCTGAGACGGAGTCTGCAAATAAGTAAAAACTTTTAACAGTTAGTGTTGTTGCAACAATATAATATACAATTTTACCTGAAAATTAAAATGCTTAAAACGAGTGGTTTTTTCTAAAAGTTGTCTAGTTTTGAATGGTTTTATATTTGTATGCGAAGACTTCTGGTGCACAATGAGATCCGAACTACAGGTAAATGTTAGCACACATTTGTCGCAGTCGTACATTCCAGTGCTGCTTGCGTGAAGTTGCAGATGTTGAAGAATTTCGTTGTACAAATAAAAAGTATTTTCTTGTCGTTCCATGAAAGTGTTATTGTTGGTGATGAATAATGCCTCTCCACTATAAAACACTTCTAAACAAAATGGGCAAATTGGCAAAATATGATTCTACAAGAGAAATTACTAATTATTGAGGCAATCTGGAAATAACAACCGTTGCATTGCTTACTTCTGCATAATGGTACCAAAAGTGAAACAAAGTGGCGCTTCGATATGGACAAACTTTACACATCATGGGCCTGATCAGTGAATAATTCTTCTGATTACTATGTAAATGTACCAAAACAATTGTTTATTCTTGCTTACGTTGAATGCTGCATATGTTGCGTTCTCATGTGGTCAAATAGTAGTTCCTCAGTTGAAAAATGAAACATGCAAATCATGCAAAAATTTTCACAAGACCAGTTTATCTAAAGTAAACAACATTATACAACATTTTCAATAAAAAAAGATAGACTTACGCCTAAAAAGTGAAATTGCAAAGCCTCTTTGCTCGGGAAGTTTCGGCAACAGTGATGACAAAGGTTGAACGATGGGTCATCTTTCTTTGATAGACTTGCGAGTGTATCCCAAAGATGGTCCCAAATGTGTTTTGCAAATGAAGTCATCTTAATAGTGGCAAAACATTCGGGACAATCCACTGGGTCAATTTGCTTTTGCTGTGTTGTTCTACTGTCTTTGTTGACAGCTTCAGAGTTTTGAATCTTAGTTTGCGCCGATGTCAATCTAAACTTTAAACTTTGAGAACGTCTTCTTTTCGCTGATGTTTTTCTGTTTCCATTATTATTGAAGTTACCGTGCTCGTTTGTTTCAGGATCAAATTCAGCATATTCTGAGTAAAAGTAGTCTTCAATAGAACAATTTTTCTTGCTTGATCTTTTTTGCTGAACTGAACTGACAGATGACTGAGACATTCCATTGAATAACCCGCGGCGACGTTGTTTTTAGTAAAATATTTTTTAGCATCTAATTCGCAGTATTTTTACCATGTTTACACTTTGAGCCAACACACTGTCAATGACTCACCAGTTTACAGTCCTTATCGATTTCAAATTGCTATAATTTTCTTGTTTACGTCAGAGAATTTCTCGTTAAGCATTTCTAACATAAAGTAATTGTACTCAAAAAGGTTTTTAATGAAAGTACAAATTGCTGAATAATTGCAATTATGTTACAAAAAAACATCTCTATTTACAATTAGTCGTTTCTCAAACTTTTCCATTGGTTTTAACCGGCGATTTCTCCTCTATTTGCCAGGTTATCCCCCTTCGCTGTAGCCGTTCCCAAAGTTGCGTCTCTCTGAACGCCGAGCCTGCCGTCAAGACTCCACCTCTGAAAAAAACATTAAACGAAGTAAGAAAAGAAAGTTTAGTCTCGCTGTTAATGATGCTTTGCAAATGATAGCTTAATTACCTTGGCATCATTTTGCGGTCTATGAGTGCAGTCAAGCCAACCTGTACGAGTGCACTGGCAGTCACTGCGTATGGAGGATCCCCGCCGCTTATCTTGATGATCATCTTCTTGTCACGCTTTCCTTTCGGCTCCAGTTCAGTACTGTCGCACTTCTCCGACCACCCTTTGGCAATAACCCTCAGTGAGAAGCGAGCCTCACTGACCTGCTCTCGCGAGGGACCGTTTTTGGAGATGACGCCATTTGTCAGGCAGTCGATATTCCGTTTCAGTAGTGCACGCCCGCAGCCGCACCAGAAAAGGAATACTATGGGCCACCCGAAGATGACCTTCCACATTCGGAGGCGGTAGTAGGCACTGTAGAGGATGGGACGGTCACCGTGATGCTGGTAGTTGTACTGATTAGTTCGATGGGCAGCCGACAAGTCAGGAATGGGGAGAACGACGCTGATGCCTTTGGCGTTACTGCTGAAGGGAAAACGAAGCAGCCACTGCCAGTGACCGATGCGAGATTTTGGCAGTGCCGCGGTTGAGTACTGCTCCCTCAAGCGCCTGCGAATGGGCACCATGTCTAGGATGTTCACAAAGAAGTACATTATCGAATGGAAAGACCCAAAGTTGATGGAGTAGCCCTGAAAAGCAAAATGATCAAGTAAGTTTACGCGGTTTCCCACCATGTCAACAAATACCTGTTTTCCCGGTTTGAAATCGATGTAGCTCTCTACAGAATGCAGTGTTCCGTTGAAGTGCTGGCGAGCCAGAGCTAAGCCCATTTCGGGGATTATGCTGCAGAATCCACAGGCAGAGACGACGATCACTTCAGCGTTGAGTGCCGCTTCGTGACAGTCCAGCTGTGTACCCTCGATGAACTGCAGCTCGGCGCTCAGATCAAAGTGATCAGTTCGGGCGCTAATGCAGGCGTCAACCACTGCTCGCCCGTAGTGATTATACGGTCCGACGCAGTTCAGCAGCACTTTGGTGCTCTTCACCATGGTCTCTATTGAGGGGAGGTCGAGCACGTCAGCGATGATTTTAGGCACTGCAGATAGGTCCACTTGAAGCTCTTCGGACAACTCTGCCAGCGTCTGCTGCAGCTTGTCCATCCGTCGGCCAGCAACGGCCCATCTTACAGAGGCGTATTCTTCACTGCTTTGCTGTACTGACTGATACAGATCACGAATGGCATAGTAGCCCACGACACCTGTCGCTCCGAAGATGACAATATCATAGGGACGATTACTTTTAGTTAGCATGTTTGCTCGTCGCACACAAAATGTTGTTTCCTTGTTCACTTGCTAAAAAGTGGCATTTTTCTGCATAGTATTTTCTATTTATACAAAACGGCTAATCATCAGGCGGTTTAATCGCAAACATAGTCCAGATTTCCTGCTTACCTTGAGGGCAATCTAAGTGCAGCTGGTTACGAAGGACGGATTTTCACTATCGTTTATCAAGTGTAATTGCAATAGTTTGTTAAATGACTTCAGATGATTGGCCAGTACGTCATCACTAGAAAGTCGTAAAATTGTTTTTCCTACTCTTTAAGAAAAAACATTTTAAGCACAGAATACTATTTAAAAATAGGGGATTTTCCGTTAGAATACCGAATTCGGTTACACAAGTTTAATTTCTTTACGTGAAATAAACTTTGTTGCACTTGACAATTTTTTGCATTTTTTTAAAGTTTTTTTCAATTTTCAGTTTATTTGCTTATTTGTGTATAAATAATAAAAATTATAATACAAAATAAAGGAGTTTTTACATAATAAATAAAAGTGTTGGCTTTTTAGACATTGGGCACTTTAACGCTCAAATCAAGCTGAGAGGCGCTGAGACCAGGGATCAATGTTCTTGCTGGCTCAAGATTGCCCATGTAGTCGACTATTCGCGCCATTCGTTGTCGACGGTTCTCCACTGGATTCGCCTTCCATATCAACAGGTAAATAGTGAGTACTCGATAGAAAATAATGTTGAAAATGAGCATAATTATGCAGTGGTTGTAGTCAGCGTCGCTAATGGTCATTGTGTAGAGAAGCTGCTGAATCTCATTGGATTTACAGCGTTCAAAGCCGTAAATAAGCAACATCACAGCTTCAAAGATAAATTTAGATATTGCCAAATTGCTAATAAACTGATATATGTAGTGAAGACGAGAGTAAGTGAGCAGAAAGTTACTGAGCAGGGTAAAAAAGAAGAAAACGGTGGTGGAGAGAACGATGAGCACGGTAATGTTGCCATTTGAACAGATTGCAAAAACGTGCCCCATCCCCTGGAATGCAACTGCGCCCAGAAGGAAGACAAACACAAAGTTCCAGAAGATACCCGGGCGAATTTCCTCGTACCAGTTGCAAATGTACACGTAGAACATGATTACTGGAATTAGTGGCAAAATGTCGACAAGGGACTTCATCAAGTAAAGAGAACCAGAAGAATACCATCCATTGCGGTGCTCGTTTTTGAAATACTTAAGCTCTTTGAGGAAACTCATTGAGCACTGGAAGACAATGAAAAACAAGAAAAAGTTGGCGTAGAAAAAGTTGAATTTAAAGTTATTCAGTAGTTGGTAGAGCTCTTCCACGTTTTCCGGCGTGCGCCTGCAAGCTGAGGTGTCGTCCTCTTGAATGTTCAAGCACCCGGTGATGTAAATCATCTTTTTTTCGTAGAAAAATCTAAGTGCAAATCCATAAAAGAAAAAGTTGAAGGCAAAGAAAATGGACTCAATCCACTGGTGGCCCCTGAAGTAGGCAAAGTATCGCATGAAGAGAATGAAAGATGAACGAAGGGAGAATCGATGGCGATTCTTCTGCACTCCATCGAGAACTAGCTGTGTGTCGTCAAGTAGTTCAGAGGTTTTCACTTGCAACAACTGACTGTCATTGTGGCGGACTAGTTTTCTCACAATCGGATTGTGGTGGTTCGAGCAGGAGTGCTTTATCAGCGTCTCAATGGCGTACTTGGAGTCAGTCTCGATGATGCCAGAGAGCTGGTTCATGTACGGCTTCACGTCGTATGGCGCTCCGGAATAGAGGCACACACCTCCTCTTGCCAGAATGTACAAGGAATCAAACATGAATAGCACCTCAGCGGTTGGCTGGTGAATCGAGGTGATAATCGTCAATGGGTGAGACTGTGCCAGTTTGTGCAGTGTGGAAATGACCTGAATACGGACAAAAGAAAATGAACGGTTATTGACGATTGAACACAACTGAACATGCTTACAATTCTCGAAGAATTAGAGTCCAAACCGGAGGTGCACTCATCTAAACAAATCAGATTGGGGCCCATTTCGATGGAGGTCAGCTCTAGAGCAACTGCCAGCCTAAATGATAATTTGAAACAGATGAGCATGTTTTTAAATCATCAAAAGATCAACAATTTACCTTTTTCGTTCTCCACCAGAGCAGTTCTCCACTTTAGTGTCCATAGTGTTGAGTAGATCTAATTCATTGAGCCACTTCAAGGCAACTCTTTCGTGGTCGACGTCAGTCCTGGTGTTTTTCATTCTCGACGCAAAGATGAGCATCTGTTTTGCTGTTAGCCCAGGCATCAGATGGTTTGAAACCTCCTGTGTAATAAAGCAGGTGTGTATCTTGGTGAACTGCGTCAGGTAGAAGGCAGTGTCAGCTCCCAGTCTGGTCTTGCAACGTCCATTGAGCACTTTGAGTAAAGAAGTTTTGCCAGCCCCACTCGTACCTACAAAGCGCCAAAATTATTAATCACTTTTCAAGTAAAATGCAGCAAAAGCCCTTACCCATGATGGCGTTAAGTGTGCCAAAGCGAAATTGTCCATTCAAGTTACGCAAGATAGGCCTTCTTGGCATTGTGCTTGAGCCAATCTCGTGAATAGTGCTCGATCCAAATAGAGTCAAATTTCTCCAGGCTATCATTATCCTTCCTCGAGAGAACTCATCAAACTGCACCTCATTACTGGACTTTTCATTCGCCTCCTTCTTATTATTTGTGTTTAAGCCATCAATTGAAACGCTCTCATCGTAGTCAATGGAAATGAGATCACTCTGCAGCACGTGTTCGTCGTTGCACTTTTTGAACAGTCGAAAGAGTAAATTTCCAGAAAAGTTTCCAAATTTGTAGTACATCACCGCCAAGGTGAACAATTTGATAATGAGCACATTGACCACTACACGCCTGATCCAGTGCTGAACGCCGTTTAGGTCCATCGCAAAAAACTGTATAATGATTGAGTACTCGTTCTCCCAGTCGCACCGCTGGAAACCGTAGAAGGTGTAGAGAATGCCGTATGAAATGTACTTGTTGGCCACTACGTTAGAGGCAGCCAAAATGAGTGCATTCTCATTTCGACTCATATCCACAAAGAGGCCATTCATCAGTGTCAGAGAGGCGTTGAAAATCATGCAGGCAATGATGGCAAACTCCATATGGTTCACGAGAATGATGCCGATCAGCTGACCGAAACTTTGCATGTACAGACTGAGGAGCCACATGAACAGAAAGTAAAGGCCAAAGCGGCTCCAGTTGATAGTGTAGTTGTCGATGGCATGCTGAGCCGGTAGAAAGTAGCCAAGGCAGGCGTTGAAAAGCGCATACAGCGACACCTCAATGAAGCTGATCAACAGAGAAGACCAGAAAAAGGAGCCCAAAGAGTACCAATCTGCAAGAAATGGCATTTCAGAACTCTGACCACTCTGAATGTTTGAGTTAACAAAACTTACAGTTACGGTGCTCAGATTTAAAAACTTTCACAAAGGAGGAGAAGAGAATGGCACTAGAGCAGACGATGATCATGCCGGTGTACAGAATGACAAAAGTGAGAAAGCATATGTTTTCACGAATTTTCACATCTTCTTGGACGTTTCCAGTGCACGATGTTATGTTGGAGTTTTCGTCCTTTGAGAAGCAAGCACTGGCGGTAGTCATGGTCGGGCTGAAGAGAGAGGCCATCAGCCCAAAGTAGATGACTAGCAGACTGAAGGAGATGAAGAGGGTCTTGCGCTTGGCAATGAAGGTGATGCGAGACAGGCGAAAGCACTGCAGCACAAAGTCAACTGGCGAGAATCCTTTCTGGCGAACATGCAAGCCATTTGGCTGAAGAGTCAGACTAGGCTGGTGAAGGGAAATATTGTGGTGCTCTTCGGCCAGTACTTGATCTGCCAGTTTGGTCACTATTGGGTCGTTTGTCCCTGCACAAGGGGTCCAATCGGTTGTCATTATCATTGTTGTCAGTAGCACAGAAAACTTTTAATATAAATGGAAACTTACCGTTGCAGGCAATGCTGACAAGGGCCTCAACTGGCGGCTGCTCACTAGAGGTTTCACACTGAACTTGATCCAGACTTTCCTGAATCCTATTAGGAGGTCCTGAGAAAATGCACACACCGCCCTTAGCCAAAATATAAAGTTTGTCAAAAAAGCCCAGCGTTTCACTATTCGGACAGTGAATTGAGGCAATCACAGTGATCTGGTAGCTGTTGCTTAGCTTTTGCAGACATTTGACCACTTCAGCAGCAGAGGCACTGTCCAGCCCTATAGTAAGATACAGAAAATAATCCTTGTTTGCTGGCAACAAAGGTTAGCTTACCGGTAGTGGGCTCATCGACAAAAAGAAATGAAGGCTTTTCAATTGCCATCAGCTCTTGGCAAATGGCAATTCTTCTCTGCTCTCCGCCACTGCAGCTGTCAAAAGTTTGATTCAGAACATGTTCATCAAGGAATAGGTCTTTGAGTGTCTGCCGAATGCACTCATCAACGACATCACCGGTGTGGCAAACGCCGTTTTTGAAGGCAAAGGCATATTGTAGAATCTGCTTGACAGTCAGTTGACCGACTATGCTCTCGTGCACGTGCTGTTCGATAAAGAAGGAGACTGTTGACTGGTGTTTAGAGTTGAGGTACACTTCCGAGTCTTCACTGAGACCCAACTTGAAGGTGCCGCTGAGGCAGTTAAGTAGCGTTGTTTTGCCGGCACCACTTGGGCCCAGCAGTCCGTTAAGGCTGCCAATCTCAAAGTAGCCATTTAGTCTTTTGAGGATGACTTTCTTCTGGAAGCCCCATTTAGTGGCTTCAAAACGCAAGTTTTTCCATGCGATCGAAATCTGACTCTCACGCTGGAGATCTACACTGTAATTGTCACCTTGTTCACTTGAGCAAGTTATTAATGAACTATTATTAAAATCCGCATTTGTATCGTGTAACACTTTGCCAGCCATGGCTGCAGGCACAATGGGATAGATGTCAAAAAGATGGATGTTTTATATGAAGTAATCTAGTGGGAAAAAACGAACACTTTGTCAGAAAGCAGAGAATTAAAGGAGTGCAAAAGCATTACAACCACGAGTCTATATAGTAAAAGTCCACTATGGGAGAAGAAAGTGTTTGGATCAAGCGCAAGGTGGGCAGAGTTTAAGCGCTAAAGCACGAGCGAGAGTGCTTTAGGTTCAGAACGAACAAGAACCAGTGACATCATTAGTCTGTGATGTTGTTTACGTTGCACACGATCCACGAAGACATTCTTAGGTCGTCAGTCAGTGCAACTTTTTTTCTCTCTATTTCGTCGAAGCGCTTGATGATAAGTCAAGTGCAACTCCGCCCTCGTATTCTCTTCTTTTCTCCACTGACTGCCCCATCAGATCGACACATTTGCCCATTAGCAAAATTTCCATTTTGCACTGTCTCGAGACGACCCCTTTAACTTTAAATTAACGTACGGTGCTTTCTGAAAACGTAGCTACCGGTAGCGATACTTGAAAAACAACTTTTTTTGTTTAATAAAAGTGCAACCAAAATACTTGCTACTGAATGTTCCGAAAGGACACTCGCTGCCACTGCTACTACCATTGGTCTAGTATAAATCTGTTGATGATTATCTTGTTTCAAAATATATTTTTTGCGTATACCTAGAGTGGCAAAAAAAAAGAAACAAAATGGCCAATCAAGGGATCTTCTCATCTGACACTGCTGCTGGTAGGAAGTGGGAAAGGCACAAGCACGCAAAATGCACTCTAAACTACTAATGAAAGCAGACAAAGAGAGAGAGAGAGAGAGAGAGAGAGAGAGAGAGAGAGAGAGAGAGAG
>JAALOO010000087.1_pt1 | contig 74280 bp, 65 predicted proteins | sample 7257641 | NCBI WGS metagenome assembly JAALOO01 (sample SAMN14085613, study PRJNA598686) | mite metagenome | biome: ENVO:01001000; feature: ENVO:01001002; material: ENVO:01001226; isolation source: single female mite from University of Michigan culture on fish food culture... ...
GAGAGAGAGAGAGAGAGAGAGAGAGAGAGAGAGAGAGAGAGAGCGAGAGAGAGCGAGCGGCAATTCTGGCAGCTCGCGAATGGATACGTACAAAACGGCGGCCTTTGTTCTGTAATGACCACGGATGATGATGAGGTAGGTTTATTAACTGTAGGTAAAATTAAACGAACGATTATCGCACCTTACTCGAGGCTCGCTAGTGCTAGCGCTAGCGATCGAGCTTCGGCGGCTCCTCTCTGTGAACTCGGCGGTTGCAATGGCGGCGGCTCTGTGGCGATCTTCGCAAAGCTGGCCAGTGCTGAGCCGATCGGCTTCAGCTTCTTCTTTGCGATCGATCGTGCCACGCTGATGCTGTTGCTGCTGCCAGTGGATAGTTGAGCACACAAAACGGACAACACAGAAAGTTTTTCCCCTCCTCTGTTCATCGCCACCAATTTGCACCATCGCCAGTGATCATCCTGATCAGCATTACCATCGTCTGCAACACTGTCTCATTCTATCCTCCTGTCCTGGTGGTGGCGGTGCACCGATTTGCCAATGTGCGATTTACCAGTGCGTCTGTCGGCATCTGCCGTCTCAGTGACTGTGGCCGCCGCCATCGTTGATGCCTTTACCACGACAACAGCAACAGCAGCAGCAGCGGTAGCTTTTAAAACCCTGATCACCTGTGTGTACCCTCCACCTCCGGTGCATCATCACCACCAGTGCACCCGAAATGGCGAAGAGGAAGAAAAAGAAGACACTTCAGACACTTCAGGCTCAATTCAATCAAGTGCTTCAGTCACTTTGTCTGTCTGTCTGTCAGTTTGTCGGCAGCTGAAACTGCGCTGTGTGTTTGCATTCGCGTCACACCGGCAATTGCCATCGTGGTGGTGACATTTCCATCGCGATGCTCTCCCCTCCCTCTACTCTGCTACTCTTTCCGTTGTTTCCTAGTATCATGTCGGCACTTTGTTTGCATTTGCCCCCACCGTTGACGCCGACATGTCCAATCAATACCACCACCGCCACTGCCACCTTGCCTGGCAATGGCAGTTACGCTTCAGAAATTGAATGTAAAATTGAATTTCCACTGCCATTGTCAGCGTCCAATTGGTGCAGTTGCTATTGTCAGCGCTGTTTCGTAAGAGAGAGAGAGAGAGAGAAAGAGCTCATTGGGAGTTGGTAGTAGTAGTAGTTGCTGAAATAGAATTAAAGTTTTCACTCAGTGAACTCTCACGGCAAAGTGGCACGGCACTATAATTTGCGGCACTAGTGTATCAACAGCAGCAGCTCCGATAAGATTGCAGCCGTCAGCGGTGCTGGTTGCAGCAGCAACAACAGCCAAAGCTCTTATTTGTTGACTCGACTGATGGTCTCTATTGCCGAGTCAGTTCTCTCTTCTATAGCAGCAGCACTGCTCCACTGCTCAATCTCGCATTCGTCTGGATCGGAACAATCAAGTGTCGCGCTGATTGCGCCAGTCTCTCGCCTGCCTTCCTTTCCCTCAGAGTGCAGTTTCTGCAAACACATACAAACACTGCCTTAACCAATACCGCCTATATTCAGCGCTCCATTCTCTGGTGGTTCACCAGCAGCCTACGCACCGACGGGGTCGATATTTGGCCCTGCTCAAACATGGTCCGGTAGTAGAGCAGCAGCAGCAGCAGCGTCGCCATGGACTACCACCACCACAACTGTCAGCAATGATTTAGACGTTCACTTGCCTGGTTAGTTGCTGCTGCTGCTGCTGTCACTTTTGATCAAACATTCTGTCGCTAAAAAAAGTTGAAGTTTTTTGGAAACGCTTCTCTAGCAAACAAGAGCAAATCTGCAATTGAACCACTGGATCGATGAACACACTGGCATTAAGCACAAGCACTGGTTTAGCGTAGTTTATTTTAGTTTGTAGTGTGTGGTTCTTGGTGGTGGCAAATGGCAAAATTACAAGCTACAATTAAAGCAAATGACGTTCAATAAATAAATCGATAGTGTGTTTTATATGTACAGTTGCTCCAGATTGAGTGAGAGAAAGGGAGCCCAAAGAGAAGGAAAAAGAAAAAGTCAAAGAGTGAAAGAGTCAAATCTAAGGACACCGGTTTGGAGATCACAGAAGTGTGTGTGTGTAAGTGTGTGTGTTGTGTGAGTGTGTGCATTCGTTTTCCATCAACAGCAAGCACACTGTGACCAATTCTTGTGCACACTTGTGAGGCTGCTCACGGTGCGAAGAGAGGGAGAGCTTTTTTCAGCATGCTTTTCGTTTCTAATTTACTCCAATTAGCTGAAGGTGGCAGGTGAAAAGTAGAAGTAGAAGTGATGGTGATGATGGTGATGGTAGTAGCCACAACGGCCATCAGTGCACGTTGACTTGCAAATGCCGAACTTTACAGCAGAAAGAGGAAACTTCTTGCACTGACCGAACTTGTGACCTCTTCTTGTCAGCACACTAACCGGCCATACTGCTGGTTTCGCTCTCATTTTTTGCTAGTGGTGACGATATCGCACTCGGCAAAGCAATTATAAATGCAAAGCCCGTCAGCAGTTGTACAGCAGCTATTGCAACGGTACAATTTACATTCAGTGGATCTCTCGGTCAGTGTGCAGACTAGTCTTTGCTACCGTACTAGGTGTATCTAATGCGTCCTAAAAGTAATTAGAGGACTTTGGGTGAGTGTGTCAGTTTCTATCTAGGCTGTATCTAGGAAATCTAATGAGGAAAAACTTTGTACAAAAAAGGAAAAGGAAGGTGACAAGAAGAGAAGGAAGCTATTGAAAGGATTGATCGGTGAGAATGTCTAGTGATTTGCTCGACGTATGACTGCTCACTGAGTCAACGCGCACCGGCGGTGAGGGCGTCGAATTGGGCGGTGGCGTCAGATTGGCCGATCCGGCGGCTCTCAGCAGCGCAGCGGCATGGTCGGCCTGGGCGGCAGCGGCCGCGGCGGCAGCTGCCGCGGCAAACGTCTGAAACTGCTGCGGAATATTCTGCAGAAAGCTGTGTCGCAGGTGGGAGAGACTGCTGCCCAGACTGAGGGCGCCGAAAGGTGAGGAAGAGGCGGCGGCAGCAGCTGCAGCCGCTGCCGCTGATATTGCATTGTTCAGTCCTGATGGACTGCTTAGATTGAAGAAGTTGTGTGGAAAGGAGGGAGGAGAATTCGCCTCGCTGACGGCGGCGAGTGCCGGCAGACCAGCAACTAATTGAGGATGGTGATGTGAAGGTGGGTGATGGTGGTGGTGTTGGTTGCCATTCATAGCACTTCCACCCCCACCTCCACTATTGGCATTGTTGAGTTGCTGTGATAAGGAGGCGGCGGCCATTGCGGCGACGGCAGTGTACGGTGAAGTCCAGCTCAGTGGGCTGATGGGCGAGGACAATGTTGAGGCGACAGAGTGATGATTTACCACACTTCCATTTTGACCATTACTGGCGTTGGCAGCAGCCGCAGCAAACGCCGATGAGAGTGCAGCGGCTCCGTGCGCCCCACGAAATGGATTGGAGCCCCTGTACGAGTTATGACCAGAAAGAAGAGGATTGGAGACGCTCAGTGCCGCTTGAATGGCCGCCGCAGTGGCCGCATCTGAGGTGATCAACGCCAGCTGCTCCTGTTGATGTTGTTGTTGCTGGTGTTGCTGTTTCAGCGATGACCGACCCTGTTTGGCAGACTGATGATGATTGTGGTTCGATTCAGCAGCACTGCCGATGAGGTGCTCAATGGAGAAGGACTGCTTTGGCGACTGCTTCTCTAGTGATGATGACTTAGACAGGTCGGATAGAACAGTGCTTCCTTTGATCAAACTATTATCACTATTATCTTTTCTGTGATCACCATTAGCAGCAGCGGCGGCGGCAGCGGCAGCCATAATTGCCTTATTTTTTGCCTTTTCTTCTTCAAAACTTTTCAGCTCATTGAGAACCTGGTTGATCTCTTCTTTGAGGTTCTTCTGCAGTTTGAAGCGTTTCCGTCGGCGGAGAAAGCTGCCATTCTCGAACATATCACCCGAGTTGGGATGTAGTGCCCAGTAGCTGCCCTTGCCCGGCTTGTCCGGGCGGCGGGGAATCTTGATGAAGCAGTCGTTGAAGGAAAGATTGTGACGCAGTGAGTTCTGCCACCGTTGGGTGTTCTTGCGATAGTACGGAAATCGCTGCATGATGAACTGGTAGATCTCATTCAGCGTCAGCATCTTCTCGTCTGAAGATTGTATGGCCATAAAGGTGAGCGATATATAAGAGTACGGCGGTTTCTGGTCGCCGTACGTGCTGCGACCCGGTCGAGGCATTGTCGTGGTCGCTGGTGGAGGAGGGGGAGGAGGGGTGAAAAGGTGTTGAGGGGGCGTTGAGGAAATCACGGTGATGGCAAGTGGTGAGGAGTGTTGAAAAAAGATAAAGCAAGTGTTTGGTTGTTGCAATAACGAGACAGTAAAGAAGAAGAAGAAGTAGAAGAAGAAGTGCACTTGCCAATGAAATGGCCACAGTTGAATTGACAAATAGAGATCAAGGTGGTGGTACACACTGACAAAGTTGACGGCGACGATTTAGAATGGCTGCAGCGACGGTGTCTCTGTCGATGTCGTGAAGATCACTGAACGAGTCAAGTAGTGTGCAGTAGTAAGAGTAGGAGTTAGGTAAAGCGCTGGCGGCGCACAAAGTGGCCAACAAACTCCGAGCAGTCTGGCAGCGGCGACGACAACGGCGGCAGAAAGAGCAGCGGCAGCGGCAGCTCATTCATCATGACACCTTGAGAGAGCTGTCGATGGATCGAATGGCGCTTTGTGTGTTTATGCCAACTGCACGGCACTTCACTTCTGTTCTGCTCTGCTGTTGTAGGTTTTGCAATGAGGCGTTCTTCCTTCTCGACTCGAGCCTGTTTGTTTTGTCCGCCACAGTTGCTACTTTCCAGTGCTGCTCTTCTCCGTCTCCTTTACTTCTCTTTCATTCTTTCCTTCTTTCTCTCAAAGCAGCAGCACTCGTCGTAGTCTTTGCAATCGAATTCTCTTTAGCGTTTTGCCTGCGCACAGTACGCCAGCTTCAGAGCGAGAAAGAGAGAGAACTGTGAGCCTGCTTCGATCCAGACAGGACCTTTGGGCGGCACCAAAAGCGAAGAGCGAGTAGTGAAAGCTGCTAGCAGTGGGCAAGCATAGCCAATTACGACCGCGCTTGTGCTCTCTGTTCTCTCTCTTTCTGCCAGCCACTGGAGAGGCCCACTGCAAGGACCACCTCTGTGTGTTTGCCATTCTCCATCACCACTGATGCTAGTTGAAGAGGAGAGAGCTTGTTTGCTCAAAAACCACTATGAACAGAGCAAACAGAGTGCTGAGGTGATGCCACCACCACCACCACCACCACTACCAACTACAACCACAACAGTGCAGCCAGTGATGACGCCCGATCCAAACTGGATCAACGCAAACTGGTGTTTGCTGCTATAAGCCAGCTTCACAGTAGGTTTGCTTATTGAAAGACAGTTTTAATAGTTAAAATTTGATTAGATTTTATATCAATGCCAAGGAATTATTTCAGTCTTTTATAATTTTAGCATTTAAGCACTGCATCATCATCATCATCATCATCATCATCAATTCCATTGACACCTTGCACATCAGTAAAAAATCTGTGCCAATGCAAATTCAGCCAGCATGCAGTGCATTCACTCTCACACACTTATTTACATGTTTACCGACACTCTGTGATCTCTCCGTACTAGTTAACGCCGCAGTAATTGGCGCACATTGTCGGGCATTAGCATGGCAACTAATTAGCCTGTGTCATTTATCATTGCCGCCGCAGTGTGTTGTGAATGGCGAGCACTTACAAGTTGTGCAAGTTGTAATGATCGAGTGCAGTCAAGGAGTGCATCAGCAGTATCATCAACGACAGCAAATAGCGATCTACTAGTAGTAGTCCGAGCGATTCGCTGCAGATTAATGCACAGAAAGAGAGAGAGAGAGAGAGAGAGAGAGAGAAAGAGAAGGAGCATCAGTGCATCAAATAGCAATGGAGGGGGATGTTCATGCGGCGCCATGCGACGCCGATGACGACCACTACGACTTTGTCAGTGGTGCGAGTAGCACTCACTCGATTAATCCTGTGGTGCCCGTGGAGAAGTGCCTTTTGGCGGCGGCGGCATCAGCAGCGAAACTAATGTACCACAAAATCGACTATATTTGGAACGGTCTGCTCAAACACTGCTGTGATATCAAACTCTTAACGCTTTGATAGCTAGTTAGCTTTGATTAATTTGCCTTGCTATAGCTTCTTCATCTTCAGCCTCTTCTTCTTCCTCCTCCTCATCTCTTTGACTTGAGCTGTTGTGTCAGATGCTGCTGCTGTTGCATGATCGATTTTAATTTTAAATTTATATTCATGTGTCTGACTCTCTCAATGTGTGTGTGTGTGTGTGAGTGTGCACATTAATAGAATGGCACATGACGGTGCCGCTGCTGTTCGGTTCGGGAAGGGGCCAAGTTATTAGATTATTGCCGACAAGTGTAGCGTGTCAAAACATGCCGATTAAGTTGTTTCCGATAATAATGCCAGTCGCCTCAAGAGAGTAGTGCTGCGGTTACTGCTGCTGTTGCCGTTGCTGCGGTTCATTCAAATCATCCACTGCTCCAATACTTTACTGACAGAGACAGGCGAGTGGGGAGAGAGCGTGTAAAACGACTAAAGCGGCAAGCAGTACGACGTTTTCAATCGTACTGTTTGTAATGAGTTCACGCTGAAAAGAGAGAAATAAAAAGGCATCACTTTAATTAGCTGTTTTTGCGGTATGATTTTGTTTTTGAGAAAAAAGTGAACGCTGGACTCACTGATCATCTCTGCAAAGTAGTAGATTTGAAGTGTTATCAAAGTGTGGCCTCCACACTTGATTTAGAAAACTGTTTGCCAATTGCTATTTTCTCTTCTGTCAAATCTTCTGGCAAAATACGTCATCTTCAACAGCATCAGCTGAAGCATCGACGTTGAGTGGCTCAGAGCAGCAATCAGCAGTAGTAGTCAACTTGTAGTTCAGTCACTCTTGATATCATGACAGTACTGCTGATGCTGATGTGGTGGTGGTGCCGGTGATGGTGGCACGGTCAATTGTCATCCGGTGATTGCTGTTGCTGCTTCTTCTGCTGCGAAAACTGCTCTCAGTCCGTCTCTCTCTCTTCTTCGTTCATCTTAGCAGACAGTCACAGACAGGGTCTTTGTTTTTATGGTTCACTTGTCACTTTCTCAATGGCAAATCAAATTACAGCACTAGCGCGAAGAAACACAGTGAAAACACATTTGTCGCCACTGAATGGCTGCCGTCAGTGGAGTACATCATCAGTGTGCTGTCTTTTCTTTGCCACTACCACATTTTGGTGTAGTGTAAACGGGAAAAGGACTCCAAACAATGGTGCGCCTCGGCGGGAACGCGTGTCCATAGAACCAGCATTACCACCACCACCACCCAGACACAATCATGGAGCGAGAGAACAGAAAAAGAAAGAGAACAATCTTCAATCTTTGCCAATCGACAATCACTTGCAATCTGCCATTTTGTATTCCATTTCGATCTTTCTATGGTTTCTTCCAAATCATTCATTGTCCCGTTATAGATCGAGCAGTGTTTAATTTGAGAGCATGCCGCTGCCATCATTTCATTTCGACTCTCTGTTTGCCGACTTCGTTCATCTCGCCAAAAGTCGATCATCGATTTTTCGGTGGTAAGTCAAGCACACACACAGACTGAGTGACTGACTGCTAGGGAGCACTTTGTCAGTATATGGTGCAAGTAAAACAAAGGCACCGATGGGGCCGAGATATGATCGCCTGCCTAGTGCTGCATTCTAATGCGAATATGCAAATGAGGACATGGCTGATTTTCGGCCACTAGCCGACGCGCCTATACAGCTAACACAATTGACTCGCTCCTTCTCTCTCTCTCCTTGATAGATCTAATTTTATATTACGGGCGCAATTCAAATATTTAGAATGAAACACTGCTATTGCTCATAAAGATAAATTAACTCGCTCACTGGCAAATTGGCTGCAGAGAAGAGTCTGTGCACTCCACTTTACTCGTGTCTGCTCATCGCTCAAGAGTAATGACCACAGACACACACACACACAGGCACTGAAGGAAGAAGAACGGAAGAACGGAAGAAGCTCTGAACAGGGCTGGACTGGATGGACTGAATTAATTTGACATTGTAAATTACTTGCAAAAATGTAATTACTTGACGCCATTGGAGCGCAAATATTTACCGATGCTGTACAGTGAAGTCTGATGCACATTAACATCTTCAAACGAGCTCAGAGGCGAGCGCGCACAATCGAGAGGCAAGTCAAGTTGGAAGTGCCACTGATTCCCAATTTTATAAGTGGATTCTTTTGTTACAGTTCGATTAGTCGGCTTAATTTTGTCTGTTGTTGATTTATAGCCGTTTTAAAATGACTACTAACTACCTGATGTGTACTTGATGTAGATGATGTCCTCAAGGTAGAGAAGACATCAAGTTCTTTAGTGAGAGAAAAACGACTGCTCTTGGGGTAAATAGTGCTAACTGATGATTCTGTTCTTGGGCAAAAAAGAATCATCATCATTTTGCATCATTCCCACACAGAGGCAGACACACACAGATTGTCTGTTTGACAAGCGCGTCCTTTGATCTTGGCGCACACTTGTGCAGGCGCGAAGAGGAGGAGGAGAAGAAGAAGGACCACGATGATCACACAGATGTGTACTTGTGTCTTCTCCTAATGGTCGACAAAATTAATTAGCAAGAAAGCAGGCAGACAGGTAGTTTCAGCGGCGGCAATGGTGTGCATTTGTATGCTAATCGCCGTCACTACTGAGCTGGGAGAAAATTAATTTAAATAACACAGTGGCTTCTTCTTCTTCCTCCACTACTTCTCGTCGTCGGCGGCTGCTAATTCGCTGGCCCGTGTTGAGTAGCCCTCAACGCTAGGCAAATATTGAAACAAAAGCGCTTAATGCGCCAGTAATTCGCTGGTTGTGTCTCAGTCTCTGTCTCTTCTTCTGTGACAGCTGACAGTGACTCGGTGACTGTTGCCTGACAACGACTACGAAAACAACTACAATGTCAGTAAAGCGTTCAAAATGACACCTTCTTTCAGTGGTGGTGATGGCAGACTAGAAAAAGAGGGAGCAGGGCAGCTACCTGTCTGCGCTGTACAGCACTTTCGTAATTGCCCAAATGTAGCAGAGTGAGTGAGTGGTCAACGACGACGACGACCACGACAGTGACAATTCACAATCTCTGCAAACGATTTGCAGGAGTTTGCTGGAGAATGTTGACATTTACCTACAACATGCAACAACAGCAGCAGCAACAACCTGTCGACTGAAAGCAGAGTGCTGGCAGTTAGCAGGAGCAGCAGTGATAGCTAGGTGAATCTACAAGCTGTAATGGACGCCAAACACGCCAATTGTGTTTCCTAATCATCACCTTAGTGTTGTTGTTGCTGCTGCTGTTCTGTTTGTTGCCTCTCTATCTCTCAGCCAGTGAAGGTGCACACACCGACAGACAAACAGACGTTCCATTGTGATTGCTTCTTGTTGTCTGATTATGCCGCCACATATGCGTGCACTGTTCATACGCACACACACTTTTAATTTGCTGTCGACAAGCAGAAGACTGTCTTGTCAGTTTTCTGTGTTGGCTGGCTGACTGGCTGGCCGTGCTTAGGCAAATCTCGAGGATGCCATTACCGTGTCTGTCTGTTTGTCTGTCTATCTATTAGCGATTGTCTTTGCCATCTGCGGTGGCCAGTTGGCAATTGCGCCCTTTGCGCCATCATCGTTCAATGCACTGCCAGCGTTTCTCAGTTCAGTGTGTGCAAGCGGCAGGCGGCAAAGTGTTTTGTTCGTCAGGGAGTTCAGACAGTAAGAACACTGATACAACAACAATGATACAGCGCTGCAACACACAGTCATTAGGGTAATTAACAATTTATTAAATCGGATTCAAGCAGTCGGCAAACACACAGTCGGCTGGACAGTGCTGGGAAAGAGTGCCTGAATAGTCTTGCACAAGCGTGATGTTGCGCTAAAGGCAAATATTTGCAATGGAGATGGTCGGCAATGGATTGGAGAAATGGAGTGCAGCGATGAACAGCTAGAAGCCGCATCAAATATGGAAACTTATCACTGGAAGGGGCGGAGGCGCCGACACGGCAACAAAAATTAGAGGAAGAGACTAAACTCTAAAAAAAGAGTGCTGATGCTTATGTGCTGAAAACAGTGCAACAAAAATCAGATGAGCTACTTTCAACTCGGGCAGTAAACACACTTGCATCATTTCACGTGTTTGCAATTAGAGCATCAGCAGGGCAAAAGGAGAAAATGGTCGCCGACAGGTAGAAATCAGCAGCAGCAGAAGCAGCAGACAATGGTGTTGCTGAGTGGACCTCTCTCCTTCTTTCTTTTTTCATAATTGCGCCAACTTCTTTGCCTGTGCCACTGCAGCTGATGTTGTTCTTTCTTTCTTTTCTCACTGACTGAGTGACTCTCTCAGTGATGCAGCTGATGACACCACGATATGCGGCAAGATGGGCTAATAACAAGTGCAGTGGCCCGCTACCACGAAGAAGCCCACTGCCGACGCACTGCTTAGGCAAATGTAGCCAGAAGAGATGAAAGGAAAAGAGCAACAAAGCAAAAGCGTCCAGTGTGTGATTCTCGGCTTTGTTTTCGAATAATTAAAGAGCACTAAAGACGACTGATGACGTCCTAATGATGCTAATAGCGCTGCCATCAAGTGCTGAATGGCCAGACACAGGCAGTGAGTGAGGGCATCAGCGGCGGCAGCTACTGTGTACTTCTTTTAATGCTTCTCTCTCTTCATACTACGTTTGCCCTCTCTGTTTTTGCCTGCCTACCTGCCAGCCTACCAAGGACCGAATGCTATCATGTCACTGTGAGTGGACATGTTACACTTTGCGCAGTAGTTTGCGGTCTACACCACTCACCTGCTGCTGCTGATGCAGTCACTCACTCACTTCTAGTCCAGCGGAAGTTGTCAGTCACGTAATGGCGATACTCAATAAAAATGTAATGCAAATGAAACAAAGTAAAAAGACAAAACGACAATCTGCAGTTTCAGTGCATGCACGAGTGTTTGCATGAATCGAGCGCTTCTGTCCCCTGTGTCTTGTCATCTGCCCTACCGTCCACTTTTGTACCAGGTGTCTGGCAGGACAGGTAGTGCAATTGATGAATTGGCCTTTAATGAATTTTAATTCTGCCATTTAATTGCTTTGTTGTCCTTTCTCTGCCTCGTCTCAGTGTGCAGATGTGTCGCAGCCAGCCTGCGTGTGAAAGTCGTTGGCAGTGACACGCAGAGCAAAAAAATTAATTTCACGTTTGCAGTTTCAATTACTACCGTTTTAATTAATTTTTTGTTCATTCTGCTTTGTCTACTCAACCGCCGCAAAACTACATCGCCTATTTTAGACCAGATGACCAGTGTCCGTGTTTGCCCACCAAATTGCCCCTCAATAGAAAAGCTAAAGTTCCTCTTCAGTTTTCTAGCGCAACATTTAGCAGTGATAAAAAGGTGCTGAATAGATCGATGGGCACGCAAGGCGAACATTCCCATTGGAAGGTGATTGCCTGTCTGAGAACTGCCCGGAGAACACAGTGGGCCTGCTCTGCTTTGCTGAATCTACTGCGCTATTCACTTTTCAGTGTTTAAGCCAATTTAGACAGTATTCACACAATTCGCTGAAGAATTGTTTCCTTTGTTGTTGATTTATGTCGGTGAGGCAGACAATTGAGGCAGCCAATGAACTGAAATGGAAAAAAAGTGAGTGCCTGAGTGAGTGAGCTATACCTGAATGGCCAAGTGAACCAATGATGCACTGTGATTTCTCTCATCTTGTGAAATTCGTTGCTGTTGTTGTTTTTGTTTTTGCTTTTGACTGCAAGCAAGCAAATGGTTCGTCAACGTCAACAGGGCATCAGAACAGCCAAATTCATTTGCATTAGAAGACAATTTGGAAAACAGGCCTCAGTACAGGTAACGAGTTCACTGGCTAGAACAATACTCACACACACAGTGGTGGTGGTGGTGGGATTGCCTAGCTTTCTTCTGTTGGCATAATCAGCAGTGCACACAGTGCACTGAACTGAACATGGTCAGTTCGGAAACAAAAATCAAAGGCTGCCACAGGAAAACTCGGTCGACGCCGATCACTTGCTGTTTGTACTGATGGTGGTGCACCTTCACTGCTAGACCACTGCTGGTCCTCACTGATGCTGCATCCTCCTCTCTGTGCACTATTGGAATTGGCGGTAAACTAAAGAGAAAGAGAAAAAGAGACAATAGCTAGTTAGTTGCAACTTGCTGGCACTAAGCTGACTAGCTGTGTGATACATCAAATTAGTCACTTTGTTATTTATTTATAAAGCTGATTACGGTGCAAATGGCACTTTGAACTTGGTTGTAAATTTGAAGATTAAGAGACTTGCTTTCTGTTTTCTCTACCTGCCAGGCCTGATTACTTTTGTGCTGCACTGGCGCTGCAGGACAGATGTTCGTTTCTACATGCCCGTTGCCAGGATGATGGCTGTGCTCTTTTTGAGAACTGGCTTGTTCAGAACAGTGTGCCCCTATAGACAGTGTCATTGTGCTTGGCAAACACAACCAAAAGAAAGACACTTTAAAGAAGTGAAAAAGAGCATCGATACATTCTCTGTCAATTCCTCTCCTGCTCGTGGCGGTGTCGATGGCGGCCCGTGTGAGGGCCACACCATTTGCCGTAATCACTGGCCAAATAGTGGAGTTTAATTTAAGCAAACAAAGGCGTACAAGAGTGTGGTGTCAATGACGGCAAGTGGTCTTGTCTCGGAGAAAAGGCGAGAAAAAACTGCGACCAGCAGCAACAACAGCAGCAACGGACTAGAGCAATTGACAGTGTCAATTGTGTGCAGTTTGGCAGAGCTCACCAGGCACAAGACTGAGAATGCACTTCAGTGGAAGAATGCTCAGGTGTTTTGCCCAAGGAGGTGGCGGTGGTCAAAGAGAAAAAGAGAGAAAGAGAGAGAGAGCAAAAGGGAGCTGCTTTCTGTTTTATGGGTCGCTTGTTTGCAGATCGCAGTAGGGTTCCTTTTGCCGCGCGCACGATCCTTTTTGCCTGGCAAAAAAGGGGGAAATCACACAAACTGACAATGAGTTTACTGAAAAGCCACAGTCAGTGTGTGTGTAAGACAAATAAAATTTATACAAAGAAAAACTAGGCGAGTTGCACATTATTAGCGTGATACACTTGCATGGGGTGTAAATTAAAGCGAGCCAGCCAGCAAAATGGTGTTACCCTTCAAAAGTGTCAGCCAGGTAATGGAGCCCCCGTTTTGAGCACTGCTCCGAGACTGTAATCCTTCAGCTTGGTCTTTCTCTCTGAACGGCTATTTAATAATAGACTTGACCTGACAGAAAGAAAGAGCACATGAGGTTGACTTTCGATTCTGCACACAAAGAAAGAAAAACCAACAGGAGCAAACAAACAAACAGTTTGAAAAAACGTGTTTCTACTTGGCCCAAAAGTGGGCAGCAGCAGTAGAACAGAAGTGCAACTGCAGTTAAATTCAGGCCCAGGTAGACTGCTTTGTGGCAAATTAATTAGCACACATACGGTGAAATTGGCTAATAAATCATACCGGGAAGAGAGGAGACATAGTGTGAGCAGCTGACAAAGACGGTGCTTTTTATCTGCTCAGGTGTGCAGAGCAGGAAAACAACACGAGCCGATAAAAATTGGCCTAATGTGATGGCGATTAATGGAAATGGAAATGGTTGCAGTCAATTGTGCGCAATTTGCTATTGCTAAAGTTGCTGCTGCTGCTGCCGTTTTGCTCCAAGTTCAAGATCAGCAAACAGAAAGCATGTGTAAAGAGGCACTTTAAAATGGCAACCACCAGTTGTGCTTAACACAAATAAATTCAGAAGCAAGCAGGAACAAAGTTTAATTAATTAACCTTCCGTCATTTCCTTTGCCTTTGAATTTATTTGAAGTGAAGCGAAGTGCAGCGGTTGCCAAGCAAACAAGCAGAGAGTGCGACGGCAAAAAAACCCTGAAAAGAACAAGGTTGAACACCGTTCAGAAAGAAGTAGAAAAAACCGTGAAATATATCAAATTAAGTAGATAGATTGGCTGCCAGTAATGAATTGCGCCACTATTGACTTTGCACTTGCACTGAATTGTAGTGCTCCATTCTCTGGTGCAAGTGGTCTTTGCTTTTTCCTTTGCTTTACAATGTTCACAATGCCACTTCAGGAAAGCCATTTGTTTGCACGTTGTGGTGCTTGCTTTCTTTTACCTCTCTCTCATCTGGTGCCGCTTGTGCTTGAGCGACTGTTGCAGAGAACCCCCGTCGTCAGAAAGTGAGAAAGAGAAAAAGAAAAAGAAAGATGTGCCGCGTCAGATACTGGTCGGCTGATAAAGAACAGAGCACAGGTGCTAAATGCTCAGCAAAGGAGCAAAGACCGGAGCAGGCCGCCAAAAGTCAGGCGCGAAAGAGGCGGTCATCGAGGCGTTAATCTGACGTACTGAGTAATCGAGTTAAAACACACACACACACACTCACAAACACTAACAAACACAACTGGTCAGTAGAAGTACAAAAAATCTTCAGATTGTCCAATTAATCAACAGAAGATGTTCCTCAAAAAAGTCAGTGTTGATCCTCTTGAATTCAATTAACAGCAGTGGTAGTAGTAGTGGTAATTAGAAATGGCCATTTACGCAAAAAGTGAAAAGTGAACACACAATACCGAGCGACCACTCACTTACACCAATTGCATTTGTACAAAGAACATATTTCTGCTGTGAAAATGACGTGCCACTTCTGTGCTTCCGTCCACAAATGTGCAAACAGTGCAAATTCTAGTGCATATCAATTTTCATATCACTTTTTTTGGCGAGTTTGTTAGTGGCAGAGAAATGGCTGGATAGCCCACTGATTGGTGTGGGTACATAATGGGTTTGGTGGAACATGTTTGGTGGAAGTGTTGCCAACACATGAGCTTGGGAACACAAAGAAGCGGTAGCTGCTGCTGCAATGGTGAAAAGAGTGGCAAAAGTAGAGGAAACCGAACTAGATCCAACATTAGGCAGAAGTACATTGCGCCAATGTACTTGCTCTCTTTCTCTTTTTATTTGCATTAATAAATCAGCAGCCAACAATAAAAGTGCCATGACTAATAGGCAAGGCGATGATCATCATTGCCCTGGTAAAGGTTACCACTTGCAAATCGGACATTTGAGATGGCCTTCTCTTTGTGTTGCCTCGAGTGTTATCGAGATTTATTCAGTATCTTTAATTCGGCACGGTTCGCCTGCCTGTCTGCCTGCCTCTGCTCGGGCCCACTGCTCTAGTGCACTAGTATTGCTAGCAACAACTACGCGCCCCGCTTTTGTCCACCGCCAATTCAGTCAGTCAGCCAGTCAGTGCTTGCCCGCTCTCTCATTGCTGTCACTCTGGGGAAACAACTATTAATAATGCCAATAATGGCATCGTAATGAATTATGAAATGGTGGCCTACGTCACGCCGACTGCACCGTTCGGTGAATCTTCAGTGCTTACACTCACTCGGAGATATCTCTCTAGTGGAGGAATATGTGCTGCTCAGAACGTTCGGCTGACGGAACAGAGGTGCACCATTCGTTAGGGTCGCAGGACAAAATACAAATGCTGCATCAGATCAGCATCGTCAGTTCCAACCACCACGTTCTCGCTTTGTTCTGTGGCCCGAGACCAGACAACGAGTGAGGCAAGGACATCTGCCCTCCTCTTGTCACTGAGCCGAGTTCAAGTTGGCCTGTTCGGGAGCATGCCTCACCAATCTTTGCCACGGTTCCACAGAGCGTCCTGGTCGCCTCAGGGCATCAGCAGCAACAGCCATCACACCACCGCAGCCAATCACTGATCACCTTCCTGGCCAATTGAGGGGGAGTGTGTCCTGTGTGCATGTATGTTATGCAAACTAGCAGGCCTAGTCTGCCCTTGAGTCAGTCGATCAGTGAGCACTTGTTTGCATGTTTGGCGGCGGCGGCAAACAGAGGCCAACTTCAAAGGCAAAACTCGCACTGACCATCAGACGAAGTAGGTATTGCACAACAGGCCAAACAGACAGTCAGTAAATCGACACTGGAGCTCTGTTGTACTACGTTCCATTGTTCGTCATTAGGGCAAATTGAATAGCCGCAGTCAGTCAGTCAGTCTAATCGCTGTTTTGACAAATTTAAATTTATGCCGACCTTTATTGTGTTCAGTCGCTGCCGTTATTTATTGCTCACTGTTCATCGTCTCTCTTTCTCTTTCCACTGCCTCATCATCAAACAGCAGTGCCAAAAGGTTTCAGTTGTGATTCAACTACAGTTGTGTAGTCAGCATTACAAATGAACCGAACAATTGACTTTGACTGTGGTGTGTGTGTATTGACAAGCTGGCCAGTTGGGAAAACAATTTTACAATTTGCATTTCTGGCCAACGATCAAGTCTGCAAAAGTTTGAAAGTGCACTAGGGAAAAAAATGTATTGTAAAAATCAACAAAAATGTGTTTGGGTACAAAAATATATATATCACAAAGTAAAAAACATCCTATAAAAACATTTATAAAGCTGACTAATCATCATGAGTGTTGTTGAGCAATAGTGGCGACGAAATCGACGGACCATCGTCTGGCAGTCCATCGGCAGATGAAATCTGTCGAAAAGCTGTGTGAAAATCAAAAAATCAAAAGAGCATTAGTAAAGCGGCCCAAACATCACCTGCCATTGACAACTATGACTAGTTTAGTACATTAGTTAAGATAAGATAAGATTAGATTAATTATATTAAACTAGTGAAAGGGGGATATTGATATTAATAGTAGTAAACATGCAATCAACCGATCAAACCCAATCAACAAGAACAAGAAACTCCCCATGCAATGAGTAATAGGTAATAGGCAAAAAAATTGTTAAAAGCGCAAATCTTTAAGCACTATATACGGCACTACGTTTTAAAAGTGTAATTATTAAAAATAAATAAAATTTAAAAGTGAAGAAAAATATATTATACAAAGAGATAAAACGGTTCAGTCACCATTGCGTTTCAAGTTGCCAATTTTGCCTTTGGTGAGCAGCGCAAGGGCAATGAGTGAGAGCGATATTGCCCCGCCGCAGACAAAGGTGAGCACATCGCGGTAGTAGTTTTCCTGATTTGCAATGCTAGATTTCAAGTTTTCAATAACCATCACAGAGACGCCGTTGGATATCTTGTCCACAAAGCTCATTGCACCAAAGACAAAGGCACCGCTGTCCTGTTGAGAGAAAAAGGTTTAAAGATTGTAAAAAAATCTGTGAGTGATAAGAGATTGATAGAAAGAGACTGACCGTATTAGAGCCGATCAGATCATTGGTGATGGCCAAACTGGTGATTAGAATGGTGGTGCTGGACATGCCGATGACGACAGACACACCAAAGATGCCGTACTTCTTAAAGAGTTCATTGTGAGTTCCAAAGAAGATCCAGGCACAGGCGCCCAAAGTCAAACAGGCGCCAATTAGATATGTGAGCTTAAAGAAGGAAGGGCAAAAATTCGAGTTGAAAATGATGATAAAACAAAAATTTGCAAACAGCACTTACTCGTTTGCCCAGTCTGACGTTGATGAACTTCATCAGAAACGAACTGATAAAGCCACTAATGTAAATGACAAGTGGAATGTAGGCGACAGATTTCTGTATAAGAGGTGATAATAAAAGTGAGCTGAAGAAACAGAAATAAACTCCAAACACACACACACATACCTTCTGCAGATGAAGCGACTCGACCAGGTAGTTGGGAATGTAGACCATGGTAAGGTTGATGGTGAGTCGGGTGCCCATGTAGAGGAGGCCCACCTTGTAGAACTGCGCCTCCCGGAACCAGTTGCTCCAGACCATGGGCCTCGCCTGCTGCTGCTTGACCAGGTCGGCACTGGAGGAGCTGCCGCTGCCGTCGGACGAGTCGGCAGAGGCAGAGGCGCCCAGAGAGCCGGGCGCCGGCCGCTCCCTCACACCAATGTGGAAGATGGTGGAGAAGACAAGGCCGATGCCGAGAATGAGAAAGGCGACCTCCTCAAAGGCGACGGCGTCCCGGCGGGTGATCGCGTCGCCGCTGCTGTTGTCCATGCCCAGGGTGATGAACATGAGGATGAATACGGTGATGTTGGCAAAGACGGTGCAGGCGTAGCGCCAGGCGTTCAGCTCCACGCGCTCCGAGGACACCGGCGTCAGGTCGGGAATGAGCGACAGGTGGGAGATCTGCACGGCCGCCCAGCCAAACTGGAAGATTCTGTGGTGGTGGTGGGAGAAAGAATGACAAGTTAAACTGCCAAACTACCAAACTACAAATCAAGTAAGTGTACGCACATGATGAAGGCAGAGTAGTAGACCATCTGCGAGGTCTGCGGCGAGTTGTCGCAGTAGATGCACAGGTGAAAAATGAAGGGAAAGCTGAGCAGGACGCACAGGGTGCCCACCAGGTGCCAGGTCTTGCGGCGACCGTACCGGCAGAACCACCAGTCAAAGCTCCGGTCGCACTCGATGCCGATGAAAGGCGTGGCAATGCCGTCGGCCACCTGACCCACCAGCATCAACGTGCCGGCGGTGCTGCTTTCGAAGCCATTGACCAGCTTCATAAAGATCAACAGGTAGGTGAACCTACAATAAAAAGGGGGAATAAGAGTGATGAGTACTGTTGTCCTTTTGTTCCTTTATCTCCTTTTTTAACTAAAACGTACCAGAATCCGGCGCATAGATCGTTAAAGACATGACCTACGGAGAAGGCCAGCCTCTGCGGCAGAGACAAATGATGGGCGTTTCCGTGTTCGTTGTCCATATCACAGCGTGATGGTAGTGATGTGTGGATGGGTGATGATGTGCAGTGTGAAAACAAATATGACTGTAGACGATATTGCACCGAGTTTCTTTAGTTAGTGTGAAGCAAGACTATGGTGAAGAAGATGATTCGTAATCAAAACGGGGAACGGAATGTAATCGTGAGAAATAGAAATGGCGGCGATTAAAATAGGGGAGGTAGACTGGTGCGTTTGGCGATATTATTTTGGCGGATGTGATTGAATTCAAGAAAAGAAGAGGAAGAGACTGAAAGTGGCAATAAATAGTTTTGGAGTAATAGTGTTTTCAAAGAAATGATGTGCTGGTTGTCAACAAAGAAGACAAACAACAGTCAAAAGGCAAAGGGAGAAGACAGTGGTTGATTCAGAATCGCTGTCATTTTCAGCGGTTCAGCAGCTGTATGCATCGCCTACTACTTTGGTTGGGTAGCCGCAGCAAAGGCGCCAATATGACTGCAAAAAAATACAAAGAAACTTAAAGTTGAGCAATCTTACGCGCGATTAGAGGGAGATTTAAATAAATGAGGCTTACAGAGAGAGAGAGAGAGAGCCAACGGGCTCAAAGGTGCAGAAAGCACTACAGCTGATGCTGATTGATTACCTTCAAAAATGTACAGCGTACGAAATGGAATACTAACAATGTTAGTTGTACGGTGGTGATGATGATGATCAACAAGCGCGACGACGGCCAAGGAGATGACAGAGAGTAAAAGAGTGAGATCGAAGATGAAGTGCTTCGATACCGGGTTTATTGCGATAGGGGTGGAAAGGTTTTGAAGCAGGCAGGCGGATAAACGGCAATGCTGCTGATGATGATGGTGCTGCTGTTCCGCAGCTGCAGCTGACTAAAGTAAAGTGTCCGCGCACTGGAGCCTTGATCAGTGCTGCAAATGGGCCATTGCGTCTGCTGATGCTGTTGCTTCTGTCGCTTTTGGTAGATGGGCAGCTGATGGCTTTCGTTCTGTTGTTGATGGTGGTGGTGTTGTTTTGGAGTGAAAGCAACCAGGCCACCACCGCGCCGCGCACAATGATCACCACGGTATCGAGCGGCAGCAGCAGTACTTTTTCCTTATCGTCCTCCTCCTCCTCCTCATCGTCGTCGTCGTCGTACCAAAGGTAACAACTTGACCGACAATCAATTGCAGTCCGCCGACAGTTGTAGTATTGCACGAGTGGTAAGGTAGCGAGTACTCCAATTGACAAACATTGGGTAACAAAGACTATCATCACATGAGAAGAGCGACAGACAGAGACAGAGATTGAGTGAGAGAAAGAGTGGACAGAGACGCATCAACGGCGGCGGCGGTGGCGGTGGCGGCTGATGACATCGGTGTTTTGATAGCTGCCAGAAGCCGTGTCTGTGTTGTGTTTTGATTCATTAGATCGCGTACATCAGTCAGCTGCTCTGCAAAGCCAGCGCCAACCTGAGAGCAGAGCGTCATCTGGCTGCACGTGCAATGACCATTTTGCTTACAAACCGCCAACTTTCTTTTTTTTATTGTCGGAAAGGATGAAAAGCAGCTCATCATCTTTGATCTTACTGTCCCTTGCCTGCCTTCCACTGGTCACCCCACTGCTGGTCCTTCTTCTTGTTCTTCTCCTCCTCACCTGGCCTCGTCTTCACCTTCTTTTCTTTCCCTCCAATGGGCATTTGTTTGTGGCAGTTGGCAACGCCGGTTTGGCGCAACGCTTCCAGCATCTTCAGTATTTGCTGCCGTTGTTGATCATCCCCAGTGGTAGTGGGAGTTTTTCCAGTGGTGGTGTTCCAGACTCGGCCCTCTTGCTTCTCGCCAGGACTGCTCCTTCCCTTTGTTGGGAAGCTTTTTGGGCGATTCTGAGTATCAAAGAACATACTGTTTAGGATTTCTTTTCAAACTTTTGAACTAACTTACTGTTTTACCCTGTGGTGTGATCTGCTTGGTGGGCGTCATCTGCTTCCGCTGCTTTCCATAGGGACAGTCTCGCGATGAAATGTTCTGCAGTAGACAGGCGCACGGTTTGTCCTTCTCCATGGGGCAGTTCAGTGGTTTGCGAAGCTTGTTCACCTGGTCCTTGCCGGCAAACGCCTGGAGCATCTCCTCCTTGGTCATCTTCATCCGCTCGCTCACCTTGGCGCTCGGCGAGGTGCTCTCCAGTTCGCTGCTGGTGAAGGGATCGGCCTGTTTGGTCCCAACCCAATTCGCCTTTTGCAGATTTTTGCCGTCTTTGCTATTCATGTTGGGAAAACGTCTCAAAAGGTAAGCTGAGTAGCATTTAAGAGAACTTTGTTTCCTGTTTTGTTGTTGAAAACTCATTGTTCTATTTATCAGTTAAAAAAAACTTGAACACGTCATAAACAGCTGAGCTTTCTAGCCACTTTGTTCAGTTCAACTCAAACCACGTCAGTGTAGTGTACTTACTGTTATGTCCCGCAAATCAAGCACCTTCAAGTCTTCGAGTCGTGGCGGCAGTAGCGCCAGATCACAACCATCGAAGCAGCAGCAGCAACAACAGCAGCCACAGCCGTTCGTCGTGCCTCGAGGCGTGAAGTCATTCGCCAAGCCCAAGCTGGTCATGTACCGCTTCCTCGACGTGATCAAGTCGAAGCACAACCTCCTGGTGGAAATGCTTCGCTACTCTCGCGCCCACCTGCAGGAGTTCATACGCCGCTACTGGGAAGACGCGGAGATGGTGGAGCTGATTGAAGAGCTGCGCGACACCTCCATGGAGGACAAGGGCCGGAACGACCAGACGCCCGAGGTGTTCAGCCCGCCGGAGACGACGCAGGCCATCCAGGACTCCATCCTCCTTTACGTCTCCTGGAAGTGCACCACCGAGGACAACAACATCAACCTGGGGCACCGGGCGACGGCGCTGCAGAAGCTCCTCCACTGGATCATCCTCGAGGGCATCATCGAGAACAAGTTCAAAGTGTCCATCCCCGGGCCCTACGTGGCCACCTTCAATCTGATCAAGCGGCAGGCCGTCCCTCAGCTGATTCTCTCCTCGGTGCTGCACAAGCTGTACGGCGAGACGCGGCTGCTCTCGAAGACCGACCAGGGCGACCTCTCGCCGCTCTTCCACTACTACGACCTGCCCATTCAGTCGCGCCACAAGGAGACCTACGTGCTGCTGGCGGCCAAACTGGGCGTTGCCCCTGCCGACATTCTCCTGGTTGCCTTCAGCGACACGGAGTGCCGCAAGGCGGCCCGGGCCGGCTACCGCGTGCTGAAGATCAAGCAGCACAATCAGCTGCGGCCGCGACACGCGAACATCACCGTCATCAATGACATTGGCGAACTACGCCTGCTGGACGGCTGATCGGCTGAAGAGGGTGTCTTACAACTGAATTTCAGAGCAGCATCACACCTTTTCATTTATGTTCACTTTTATTCACAGAGAGAATTGCACAAAGCAACGCATTTGAGAGACTTTGAAGTTGTGTGTGTGTGTGTGTGTGTGTGTGCGTGAAGTTTATTGTACAAAACTGGCAAATGCAGTGCAAGCGTCTCCGGTGGTACAACAGCGGCGAGAGAAAGAAGGTTCTACTTCTACTATTTGGGATTCCAGTCAAAGACGCCATCGTCCGAGTACTTGTTCGTGTGAAAGAGCTTCTTGAACATGTTTCGCAGCTTCACGTAGTTGGGCGCCGTCTCGAATTCCATCGCACGCACGTACTTCAGGTAGGAGGTGTACTCGCTGGGGTAGCCCTCCATCAGCTTCTCCTCTGTCGTGCTTTGCTTCAGGTTGCAGATCATCTAAACGGCACAGAAAAGGAAAGTTAAAAATTAAAATCTTCAACCATTTGAAAATAAAAGTAGATTTTGTGCTTTACCAAGTTGTGCTCCTTGGGATTGCGCGCCTTCAGCCCCGACCAGGGCAGCTTGCCGCGGAGGAAGTAGGCAAAGACGTAGCCCAGCGACTCGAGGTCGTCCTTGCGCGCCTGTTCATTGCCCAGGTGGGCGCTGACGCTCATGTAGCGCGAGGTGCCGATCAGCTCCTGCGTGGGGCCGGGAGCGATGTGGCGCCCACTCGCCTCCTTGTACGACTTGCACAGGCCAAAGTCGATGACGTAGATTTTGTTGGTATTCGCCCCAAGCATAAAGTTCTCCGGCTTCACATCTCTGGGGGTGGGGTTAAAAATAAAAGTCAATCGATGATTTTTTTCAACAGATTTAAACTTGCTTACCGGTAGAGGAGGCCCACCTGGTGAATGTCCTCAAAACGTTTCAGCAGCTGAATGGTGACAAAGAGCATCGACTTGAGAGTGAATCGACGGTTGCACTTCTCAAAAACCGACTCCAGGTCTCTGCCGAGCATCTCAATGACCAGCACCTGGTAGTCGAGGTACCGGCCGAAGTAGTACATCACCGGAAAGCCCTTCTTCCCCGTCAGCAGCCCGTAGGCGTAGTGCTCATTCTGCAGCTGCGCATTGTGGCCCATCTTCTCCAGCTTGATGGCCACTGTCTGGTTGGTGGTGATGTTGGTGCCGATGCGGATCTGCCCGAAGGAGCCGGCGCCGATCTGCCGGCCGATGCGGTAGGTGTCATTGATTAGCTGGTCGAAGAGCGTCTCCGATCGCTTCGAGGACGTCGGGCGGTCTTTGGAGCTCTTCTTTTTGCTTTTGTCAACCATGGTGTGAGAGGTGGGGAGGGAGAGTGAGTGTCACAAGGATATTTGAAGAATGACTGTGCACAGTGTAATGACACTAATGCTATAGAAAAAGTTGGGAGTTCCATTTTTGCTTTTGAAAGGTAGAACTTTAGCCTTCACTGTACAGTCACCACAAGTCCACACATTGCAAATCTTCACTTTCAATCAGCTAAGCAATGGCGGCCACCTCAGACTTCCTCAGCAGCACCGACCACCACCACCAGTGTCCCCTGTGTCTCTTGCCCATCTTTGGCAGCACTGCCTCCAACAAGTGCTGTCTGCTGGAGAACTGCCCGCACGTCTTCTGTCCGTGCTACCTCGCCCGACGAAGAAGTGAACCCAGCGGACGACTGTGCCCGGTCTGCGGCGTGGACTCTCTTCGAGTGATTGTGATCACCACCAATCGACAGGACATCCTCAGTGAGCATCCTGACAAGCGAAAGGCTCTCTTCCGTGCCCATCCGCGAGCCACTTCTTTCAGCAGTGCCTTCAGCATTGCCACGCCCACCCTGCCGACGCCCTTCAAGTCGCACATGTACCCGCAGACAGAGGTGGACGCCGTGCCGCCCCGGCCCGACACGCTGGCCCGCTTTCAGTGTCCCCGACTGACGGTGCGCGGCGACTGCGACCTGGTCCGGCTGCCCGCCCTCTGTCCCTTCCACCACCGCCCCCTGGGGCCAACCATTGACGTGGACTACTGTGCGGAGTTCCTTCTCCAGGTGGAGGGCGGTTGCGGCAATCCGCGTTACCTTTTTGACGGTCACGTCTACTGTGAGGCGGTGAACCGGGACGGCCTCTATCGGGTGCACCTGAGCGAGCTGGAGCTGCAGAGCTGGCTGGCAGTTGAAGAGGCGAGCAACATCTTCTACGCTTGAGGACGTTTGACAGCCCACAGCCCCCCCCCCCCAGCAGTGACAATGTCTAGGTTTAATGGAATAAATTGTTGACTCATCTGGCAGACGACGGAATGGCTGATTGATTGGTCGGTGCTGCTGCTGCTTCTGTTGTGCTCTTGTAGCGAATGAAGCGTATGGAGAGGGAGGTGCTGTCGATCAGCGCCACCGCCCCGTCGTTGTCGCGGTAGAAGTTGGAGCAGGAGAAGACGGTCAGGCACTGGCGGCTGAACTTGAGCTTGAAGCCCATCTTGCAGACGGAGGCAGAGCGGATCAGGTAGGAGAGGTCGTTCACCTTCATAAAGTCGAGAAATTCGTTTTGATCGTAAGTTTCGCGCCCTCTCGTTATCGACACTGGCTGGTGAGGGGGAGGAGGAGGAGGAGGGTTCTTGTTGACTGCTGACTTGCTGCCACCACCACCACCAGCAGCAGTGGGCGACTTTCCCGACTTTTCCTTTTTCAGCATCGACGCTGACTTTCGAGACATCTTGCAGGACTTGAGAAAGAGCATCTTCCGCTTGGAGATGCCTGCCTTGGACAACGTGAACTGCATCGCCGAGGAGGGGCTCTTGCTTTTCCTCTTACTGCTGACCACTTTGCTGCTCTTTGTTCCCATGACTGACTTGGCCTGCGACTTTATGCTCTTGTTGGAGCGCACCGAGCCAGCCGACTTGAACTGCTTTGAGATGGGAGTCGGACTTGAAGACCGTGAGGACTTGGTCTTCGACTTGACTCCGCCAAGAGACTTGCAGATCTGGGATTTCAGTGTTTTGAGCGATTTTCGGGACTTGATGGACTTTGGTGACTGCAAAGGAAAAGAAAAGAAGGGAAAACCAGTTTAGAATAAACCACTCTCTCTGCAGCTCTACCTACCGTCTTCTTCTTCTTTAGAGCGCCGACTTTCCATCGACCGCGAGAAGCTGAATTCTGTTTTCGTTTGCTCTTTCGCGCAGAGCCACTCTTTTGCTGCCTAACGCTCTTCTTGCTCTTCTGTCGATGGAAAGACGGCGCTCTACTCGTTTTATTAAGCTTTACCTTTACTAGTCCGATGGTCTTTACGCTCTTGGCCGATTTAGGAGACTTGCCCAGCCGTAAGCTCTTCTTCCTCATCGACGGCAACAGCTTGGATTTCATCGACTTGGGCGACTTTTTCTTGGAGATCGACTTGAAGTCCTGGTGAAAGCGCGTGTCGCCCACCTTTCCGCCGAACAGCTTCTGACAGAGGCCGCCGAGCTTGCTCTTGCTTTTGACGCTCTTGCCACTTCTGATGCTCTTTGGGCTGGACGGTGACCTTGATCCCCCTTTCCCTCTTCCTCCTCCTCTCCCTGGCGTCGCCTGCCCGTCACCCTTCGGGTACCGCGTGACAATGCCATAGGCGAGTGGACTGTCATGCAGCAGATTGGTCATTTCGGCGGGCAGCTTCAGCAGCGCCGGCTCCAGCCGCGGCGCCGCCGGAATGCCCGAGTGCGTGCAGAGAATGTTCTCGTCAATCAGCACGGCGACGGGCAGCTTCGCGAAGATCTCCATGAAGACGCCGGCCACCAGCTGGCCGTTCTCGGCGCCAAACTTGCGCGTGCACTCCTGCACGAGCGCGGTGGAGGTGCTCAGGCACAGCTCGGCCGCCCCCCTCAGCAGGACCACCTTGTTGGGCAGGCAGAGCTTCAGCGAGAAGAGGTAGATGAGGCACTCGATGCCGAAGCCGGCGCTGCCCGAGTAGTTGCCCAGGAAGAGCAGACTCTCAGAAGTGACGGGGAAGCTCTGCCAGAAGAGCGCCTCCAGGCGCAGCAGGTCGGGCAGGCTGCCGGCCAGGTCGCCCACCACCACCGCCGGGCCGTTCAGCTTTATGAGCTTCTTTTCAGTGGAGAGCATTGCAGAGAGGTCGTTGCAGAGGACACGCAGGTACTTGTAGAAGATGTACCACTCCTGCGGCACGGTCATCAGCCCAGGAGGGGGTGGCTGTTGCTGCCCGTTGGGCTGTTGTTGTGTGGCAGCTGCAGCCGCCGCCTTCTGCTTGGCGTAAAAGCCCCGTATCAGGTCGATGAAGATGTTGGGCACTGAGGCGATGGAGAAGACGTACTCGAGCGAGTAGTGCGACCGGCTGACGCTGAAGGGAGTGGCAGGACTAGGGGCCACCGGCAGTATCGTCGGCTCCACTGACCGCCCCACCGTGTCAATGGTGACGCAGTGGTTGCCGTACTCGTACTGCTGCGCACGACAGCTCCAGCAGGTGCCTTTCGTCGCCCGCTTTGCCTTCATCACGCCCTGGCAGGCCTGCTTCGACTTAAGGCGTTCCTTTTTCTTGCTCGCCAGCAGGCTGGATATCTGCTGGAGGATGCTCTTCGGCGCCCGACACAGTCGCTCACTGAATGGACTGGCACCGCTGGTCAGCCGTTCCCGAAAGCTGCCAACAAAGTCCTCAAAGGAGAGCGTCGTTCGGTTGGCCATGGCCAGGCGAGCCTCGTCTTGGACCTTTGCTGGCGGCCACGAGGGGTTGGCGTCAGCGAGCAGCAGCGCCACGTTGTTCAGATCTAGACGGCCCTTCTTTTCAGTGTCGTAGTATCTGTTTTGTGGAGTGAGGGTAACAAAACTTAGTAAAAATGCCTCTGAATGTTTCAGAAACTTACTTGAAGATAAACCGCTGTCTGAGTTCAAGGTTATTGGGACAGCCCGGGTCGAAGGCGGCCAGGCCGATGAGGAGCTCGTGAAAGTCGAGAAAGGAGCGGCTCTCCTCGGTCAGGCGAAAGGCGTTGAAGAGCCGCTCCAGCGCCTTCTCCTCAAAGGAAGCGACGCCACTTTGGCCACCACTAAACCGCAGCAGGTAGAGGCGAAAGGACTCGAGCGCCATGTAGAAGGCCGGGTAGCAGTGTTCAATGTAGTCGCTGTAGATCTCCAGCACGTGGTTCTCCATCAGCTTCGCTGCCTGCAGCACCTCCTGCTGCCTGCTGCCGCCCAGGTTCAGGTAGTAGAGGGCGTTGCTGAGCGTGAACTCGTTCACCACCTGCCGCTGCGTCGAGGTGACCATCGTCGTGAGGATGCGCACCTCGGGGCCCCAGAGCGGCCTGGGCAGCGACCGGTGGCTGGCAGAGGCCTGCTGGACGTCGGCCACCGGCAGCCAGCTGACGCGGTCCGTGTCGCGGCAGCACTGGAAGAAGGGATTCGCCTCCAGGTAGATGAACTGACTGAGGCGGAGGACGGTCCGCCGCGAGGGCAGCTGCAGGCGCATCACGTGCAGGTAGTTCATGCGGTAGATGGGCGCCTGCCGTTCCGCCTCCTCGGCGTCCATCTCCGGGTCGTTGCGGCCGATGAGGACGTCGACGCCGTCGTGGGACGCCTTGATCCAGGTCTCGCCGTCGGGCAGGGCGACGAAGGGCAGCCAGATGCACTTTGACTTGCTGCGGCTGGTCACGGCGATGTTCTGTTTGGTTTGATGAGAAAAAGGAGGTCATTAGTAGTAAAAGGTAAACTCAGACTTACCTCGTGTGCAGGGCAAAAGATGAGGTAGACTATGCAATCGTAGACGGGCTCATTTGAGGAGATCACGCCTTCGGGCATCGGCCGTGGTGGAACCTCCTTGGGCTTGCCGCCGCCGCCCGCCACCGATGCCTGGTCGCCGATGCCCACGCTGGCTACGCTTTGCACTGAGCCGGCACTTTTCATCCTGAACGGAACTGTATGTAAAAAAGAGTATGTAAATGAGTTGAGAACAAGGAAAGTTACAGTGCACGCGGCCTGTATAAAGGGCTTCAGCTTCCATTTCGAACTTGCAAAACAGAACAGAAGCGCTCGCTTTCGAAATGTGAAGCTGTACAGCGTATACGAACATGTCAAAATTATTTTTTATGTTTTGTTTTGCTGCCGCCAAATATTTTTCCAGTGAAAACAAATCACACATGAGACATTGTGTAATGCAAGTGCAATCCGTTATCCCCCAATTATCAGTACTTGATGCGAACACGCTGACACACCCTCATACGAAAAAAATCTAGAATAAGCCATGGCACTGAAGCGCGGCATGCTGATCGTTCTCGAGGGCAATGATCGAGTGGGCAAGACGACCCAGGCGAAACGGCTGGTGGAGTGGCTGCGGGACCAGGGGCGGAAGACTCGCTTCATCTGCTTCCCCGACCGGAGCACACCGATCGGCGGCCTCATTGACCAGTACCTGAAGGGCGAGCTGAAGATGCACGACCACTCCATTCACCTGCTGTTCAGCGCCAACCGGTGGGAGAAGTACGAGGAGATGAAGGCGGCCATCAAGTCGGGCGAGACGATCGTCGTCGACCGGTACTCCTACTCGGGCGTCGCCTACACCGCCTCAAAGGCGGGCGCCGACTTTGAGTGGGCGCGAGCGCCGGAGAAGGGCCTGCTCAAGCCTGATTGCGTCATCTTCCTCTCCAGTGACGTGAAAATGCTCCAAAACCGGGGCGACTTTGGCAGTGAGGTCTACGAGACTAGCGCCTTCCAGAACTCGGTGCGAGAAATCTACCACAAGTTGAAGGAGGACAGTTGGAATGTAAGTAATGTATTTAATGTTGGGGTTTTCCGTTTATTTACAAATGTGTTTTTGCAGGTGATTGACGCAAACAGTCGTTCTATTGAAGAGATCCACCAAGATGTGATTAATGCTGTGAAGAGCAAGGACAACTACTGGACCTCAGAGCTGGGCGCGCTCTGGTGATGGCCTGGGCTTGTGGAATCATTTCTTTACCTTCTGGTTGAACTGGACGTGCAAATACGCCAATAAAGCCAGGTGAATCAGCACAAAGGCAATGCTGGCGCCGCCGACCCAGTGAAGGCAGTTCCACTTGCGGAACTCGAGCAGGTACGCCGGCAGCAGCCACTGGAGAATGGCCAATGACCAGAAGGCAAAGATGGCGATCCACGAACGGAGAGTTAGGGTGTGAAAGAAGGGCAGAATGAGCGGAAAGAGGCACATGTACCACTCAAAGTACTGCGCCGTGATGACCTTGTTGAGGGTGACGAAGACGACCGTCTGGAAGAAGAGCGACATGAAGAGGTCCTTCTTTTGCTTGTTCTTGAACAGGTAGTAGAAGGCGCTGTAGGTGATGAGAGCCAGCTGAGGGGCAAAGGCGAGGAGGGAGAGAAGGCGGCGATTGCCGTCCCCGCTGACCAGGTGGTAAAAGTAAAAGTAGGGACTAAAGTTGTGCTGAAAGTCCTGGCGGTGAAAGTGATAGAGCCACGCTTCGTCCAGGTAAATCTTTCCGTAGAGTAAGTAGGCGGTCAGGGTAGGCACGACCAGGCCGATGAAGGTGGCGAGGAAGAAGACGATTCGGTGGCGGTTTGGAAGGAGACTGGCCCATGATTTCTTGTTCGAAATGACTGTGTTGGGGGAAAGGGGGAAAACGTTGTTAGCCCAAAAAACAAACCACAAATCAACTCTTACCTAGGTAAAAGGAGAGCGCGTAGATGACTGGGTAGATCTTGAAGTGAATGACAAAGCCGTAGACGAGACCGGCAGCCAGGTACTGCTTCTTGAGGAGCAGGTAGAGCGCCGCAATGACCAGCGTGCAGATGACCGGCTCGGCGCTGCCGCGCGTGCTGATGATGACCGTCAGGGGATTGTAGAGCCAGGCGATGGCGGCCAGCGTCCGACTGGCGGCCGGCACCGAGGAGGCGGGCAGGAGGATCAGGTAGAGCAGCCACCCGGAGAGAAGGTCAAAGGCGGCGAAGAGGAACTTGCCGAACTGCGGAAAGGCCCAGATGTTGGGCGTCACCAGCCAGGCGAGGAAGGGCGTGTAGCGGTAGGTGTCGCGGTCAAAGGGCGAACCGCCGTTGAGCGTGTACCAGGCGCCGTCGGTGAAGATGACATAGTCAATGTCGGTGTACTTCACCTCGAGGAGGCGGTCCTGGAGCTCGGAGAAGACGATCAGGACCAGGCGCAGCACAAGAGCCGCGACCAGGTGAAAGCGAATGCTCTTGCCGGTCAACTGTTTGAGCAAACCTCCACCACCACCGATTGCTGCTGCCTTGCTTCCCATCTTTTCAGTGTGTTGGAGCGCCGGAGAAGAAGAAGGTGGTAAGACTGTGCCGGTGTTTCAGTCCTGGTGGTGGTGTCACTGGTGATTCATCGGCTTTTTGTACAGAGTGACACCGCCGGCAAAGAGGCGAGATTTGATGAGATCACACTTCAGATTGTGCCTCGCCGTGGGCAACGGTATAAACAGCACGCACAGCAGCACGCGCACCGGCACTTTGTACCCGCTCTACTGATGGCCCTTTACGATATCCCATGTGCCGCTCAGGTGTTCGCGACGTGTTGTCATTGTGTTAGCTGGCTCATTAGCTGCTGCTGCTTCTTCTTCTTCTGCATGGCTTTAAGTGCTTATCTCTTTCCTCTTCTCGCCATTATCTGTTGAACACTAATTTATCAATCGAACTGAGTCGAATACAGGTGCAAGAGCAAGTTCCAACAGCATCAACCATGACCTCAAGCGGTAAGTAGTGATCTCATTCTAGTTTTCCCAGCAGTGTGCTTACAAGCCGCAAAATCACTTCCCACTTCAGACAATTCGCTCATTCTGTACGAATCTCGCAACACATGGATGAGCAATCTTCTGTGCAAGCTGGGCGTGCTTTCAACCAAAGATGAGCCAGAGAAAAAGGAGGTGAAAAATGACGTCCCAACTAGAAAGGAAAATGGTGTCGAGAAGGGCGCTAAACGAAATGGCAAACAGAGTCCTCCTCCTCCGGCGGGTGACGATGATGACGCTTGCGACAAGTATCTGAAGTCATTGGATCCTAAAGAATGGAAAAATCAGGATCACTATCGAGTGTTAGGATTAAGCAAACGGCGCATTGATGCATCAGAAAGTGAAATCAAGAAAGCATGTAAGTGTTTACTTGGCTGCTCAAGTCATTAAATATTACTTGAAAAGACCACAACTACAACTTGTCCTTTTTTCAGATCGAAAAATTGTCCTGAGGCACCATCCTGATAAGCGACAAAATGGTGGTGAAAATGTTGATCTAGACTGTGACTACTTTTCCTGCATAACTAAAGCTTACGAAATTCTCAGCGATCCACTGAAAAGACGCTCATACGACAGTGTGGATGACATTTTCGACGACACAGTGCCCAATTCCACCACCTACAATAAGAATCATTTCTTTGAAGTATTTCCCTCTGTTTTTGAAAAGAATTCAATGTAAGTTTGAGTATTTGCGTTTTACTAAGCTGGTAAACAAACAACTAAACTGAGCCTTTTTCCCTACAGTTGGTCTACAAAGAAGCCCGTTCCGCTGCTGGGCGACGAAAAGTCCACCTTCGATGAGGTGAACGAGTTTTACAACTTTTGGTACGAATTTGACTCGTGGCGAGAGTACTCGTACCTGGACGAGGAGGAGAAGGAGAAGGGCGAAAACCGAGAAGAGCGCCGATACTTGGACAAGCAGAACAAGGCCGCTCGCCAGCAGCGAAAGAAGGAGGAGATGGCTCGAATTCGTCAGCTAGTGGACAACGCCTACCAGTGTGATCCACGGGTGGCCCGCTTCAAGGAGGAGGAGAAGAAGCGCCGCCAGGAGCTGAAGCAGGCAAAGCAGGCGAACATCAAGGCGAAGAAGGACGAGGAGGAGCGGCTGCGAAGGGAACAGGAGGAGAAGGAGCTGGAGGCGAAGCGAAAGGCCGAGGAGGAGGAGAAGCAACGGAAGGACGAGGAACGCCGACAGAAGGAGGCGGCGAAGAAGAAGCTCCGCCAGGAAAACAAGCAGGTGGAGGGCCTGTTCAAGGCGGCCAACTACTTCACCGAAGACCCATCGGCGAGGATTGAGTACATGCAGGAGCTGGACAAGCTCTGTCGAATGTTCTCCCTCGAGCAGCTGATTGACTTTCGCAAGGCGCTGCAGGCGTTGGGCAGTGACGCCGAGAAGAAGGCGCTCTTTCTCTCGCACGTCAGTGAGATGAACAAGAAGCTGCACAGTGAACGCATTGAACTGGTCAATGCTGCTTCTTCAAGCGGCGCTTCTTCAAACAGCAACAACAGTGCCAACACGAAGAAGGTCTGGTCCTACGCGGACGTGCAGCTGCTAATCAAGGGCGTGAAGCTCTTTCCGGCGGGCACTGCCAATCGCTGGACGGTGATTGCCAACTTTGTCAACGACAAGTCCGACAGTGGGGTGACGCGAAACCACCGAGAAGTGCTGGAGAAGGCCAAGGAGCTGCAAAATTCGGGCAAGTTTAGGCTTGATTTTGTTTTTAACTTTTTTAATTTATTACTAACTTTTGTTTTCTTTTATTACAGGCGACTCTCAGACACTAAAGGAGGAGGCGAACAAGAACGCCTTCAAGCAGCTGGAGACGCAAATGAACAACACTGCCAAGCAGGCGAAGCAGATTCCCGCCAACAAGGTGACGGAGCAGAAGGAAAACCCGAGCGAGCGATACGACGGTATGTGTTAGAAATTGCTGCATACTATTAGCTCAAAACTAACCCATTTCTTTTTCCCCAGCACCGGCTTCCATTCTCGAGGTGAACGACACCCCGTGGACTAACGAGGAGCAGCAGCTACTGGAGCAGGCGATGAAGACCTACCCCGCCTCGCTGGGCGTTGAGCGCTGGAACCTGATAGCCAACTGCATACCGAACCGATCTCGTGCTGACTGCATCAAGCGCTACAAGCAGCTGGTGGCGCTGGTCAAGGAGAAGAACGCCGCCGCCAAGAGTGCCGCCAAAAAGTAGGCAGGTGAAAGGCGTGAAGGCAGCCAGTTTTTAGCTTTTAAACAATTCTTTTTCCTATTCTTCTAACTTATACTACCTGCTGATCAGCAACACACACACTCCCACGAGTTGTATTGCTCCACGCATAAGATGCCATTTTATTATTATATTTGCGCAAATGTGTAAAAAGAAGTAACTTGATATAATTGTTTGTCAAAGTGGGGGTGGTAGTAGTGTGATATTGCACTGCAGAATTTGTTTGGTGAAAGAGAGGTGGTGAGGAAGTGTTGGAGGGTGGAATAGAGGGAGACGGTAGTGTTGATTGATTGAGGAAGAGAAGGAGGCAGACAGTATCACAGACGAGAGATGGTGAAGAGAGAAGATGCCAGACCAAGCTGTAAGCGGCTCTCCACTTTACAAGCTGAACTTGTTGGTGGCAAAGAGGTCACTGATGAGCTGCTTGTTGGAGTAGGGCATCTTGAATCGGCTGGTAATTTCCGCTATTTTGATTCGGCGCTTTACGTGAGGCAATTGGAAGCTGCAAAAGAAAACGGGAAAATTGTAAAGTTTTTTAAGTTTAGTCAATCTCGCAGTTACCTCTCGGTATTCATTCGACGTCGTCGAAAGAGGTTTAGGGCAGTTAGGCGAACGTAGGTGGCCAACAGGTGCTTGCTGAGCAGCATTCGCTCAATGGTCGGCGAGATGGAGGTGCTTCTGTTGGAAAAGATTGAACAGTGAGTTAGAGACAAGAACCAAACTTCACTAAACTTCACTTACTTTCCGCCAAAAGAGTGCGGCACCACCTTAAAAAGTCCATTTCGAAGTGGGTTAATGACGATAAAATACAGCTGCTCTCGAGCCGACTCGCTCTCCGATGCTAGTTGATCTGAAAAAAGTTGAAGAGAGTCGTTAGTTTGAAAACATAAAACCCTCAACAGAGCACACATACGGAATGGTAGACGATCAAAGTCCTCCATGCTCTCCAGCCAGAGCACCATCAGCTTAATGTCGCAGCCGACATTGTTCATCAGATAGGACTTGGTGCGGTGGTTGGCGCAGTTGTCACTCTGGTTCGCCTGCAGCAGCACTCTTCGCAGGCTTTCATTGTCCTCCCTGACCAGGTCAGTTAGTGTCAATGGTTGCTGCTTAGAGTTGCCATTGGTTGGGTTGATAAAGAGCAGCTCGTGGGATATGTCGTTCCAGTAGAGGAGATTGGCTCTGGGAAAAAACAGAAATGGTTGGTTACTTGCACATTCACTTAAGATTCTACTGCATCATTACATTGCCGTGTTGGTATTGCAGTCAATGACGTTCCCCAGTGAACACATAAACTCCTTGAAGGGCGAGCTGGCTGTCGTTCGGCTAAACTGCTTCAAGTTGGCCTGAAAGATGTCCGCCTCATCGGCGAAGCCCTTTGGAATGTGTAGCACCACAACGATGTCATTGTTCTTCGTAGAGATCATGTCCAGCTTCTCCAGGTAGTCGATAAACTCCTTCGAGTTTTCATTCAGCGCCATCAACGTCTGCCGGCCGTCGTCTACCACGTCAAAGTTGAAAGCCTTGAACTGCGAGAGAATCAACCGAGAGGCTTCAAAGGATTTTGCCGGCGGCGGCTCGCTGAACTCCTTGTTCTTGTTTGTGTTCAGCGTCAGCTTGGACTTTTCAAACTTCAGATTGCTTTCAATCTTGTCAATCAGGTTCTGCATCACGTCGTGCTCTTGCTTAATCTCCGCCTGCTCGCTGATGTACTCGGAGAGCTTCAGGACGGTGTTGTCGCTGTGAGGGGGGAAAAGGAAAAATTGAGTTACAACCACAAAGTCCGCAAAAAACAAAGTCTCACAATTTCGAAGTGCAAATCTTATCAAAGAACTCTGGAAAGTAGCTGCAAGGGGCGCTCCCCTTTTGATTCGGCTGCTGATCCACCAGTTTGGGCAGACTACGGTACGAGGTTGAATCGCCACCGCTTTGCGAGCAGTTCAACTGCTGCCGGCCGGAGAGGTGCTGGTACTTGAGCAGCCAGCAGTACTTGCCGTAGGGTGAGCGAATGATGACCAGCGTCTCCTCGTTCAGCAGCGGCCGCTCGAGAATGGAGATGAGCAGCGAGTTGTCGGCGATGAAGTAGCGAAAGTGATTGCTGGGAAACTGCGATGGACGCAGGTTGAGCATGCTCTCGATGATCTTCGGCTCGCTCAGGTCACACGAGAGAATGGCTGAGGTGGACGGGTCAAAGGTGGCAATGCTGCAACCGCCGCTACCGCCCAGATTGATGCGGCCCATCAGCGTGCTGAGCAGAAACTCAGCCGCCTCTTTGACGCGCATCGACGTGGGCTTCGCCTGCTTCTCTGACTTGAAGGTGGTGGTCGCCGCCCCACCGGCCGCTGCTGTTGTCTTCGACTTGGTCCCCGAGATGCCCAGCTCAATCAGCTCAAAGAGAAGTACTATGCACTCGCGGTCACGCAGCAGGTGACAGTGCTCGTGAATCCACACCGACAGGCACTGGTAGGCGGCCACTATGGTGGAGTGCATGTCTTTCGAGTGGAACATTGCCGGCTTGTAGCACTGATTTTCGATGAAGGTGAAGATCTGCTTGATGCAGGGCAGACAGCGGCCGTCGCACAGCAGCTGCCGGCGGTAGTGGGTCCGGCCGAGGGCGGAGAGGACCTCCAGCGCCGAGAGGGAGACGTTGTAGTCGGTGGAGTTGCGTGAATTGGAGGACTTGCAGAGAATCTCCGCCACAAAGGAGATGATGAGGAGGAAGACGTTGCAGGGAACTGTGTCCGGTTTGTCGCTTCCTTCATAATCATTTTTGAAGCACTGCATAAGGCTGGACATCAGCGGATCGACGCCATCACCAGACTCGCCACCGAAGCTATCGCCGCCCAGAAAAAGGTCATCGTACTTGACCGAGTCCTCGATGATAAAGAGTAGCGCCCCGAGAATCATCTGCACGTTCACCGAATCGGGCTCATTGTGCAGGCCGTGAATGAGGAGGAGGACGAGGCGAGGGAAGAGCGACATGAAGGTGTTGGAGGGCGTTTCACTTAGCGTGTCCTTGATCGGCAGGTCCTTAAAGTGCAACGGGTACGGCAGCAAAGAGGTCAGGATTTTGATGCAAGCTCGCCGGATGAGAACGTCACTGTAGGGCAATAGAGAAAAGAGGAAAGTTAAATCGGGGAAAAAATCTACTCAATCCACCAACCACATACTTTGACTTGTCCTTTTTAGTGAGAAAGATCTCAATAGACTTGAGAAAGTGCGGCACCAGTATCTTGGAGCCGGGAAGGTCGACCTCAAAGAACCACACTGAGTTGACGAGAATACTGCTCAGCGGCTGAATTTGAAAGTTCTGTTAGTAAAAAAATTGTAAGAATCTGAATCAATAAAAGACTTTACTTCACTTTACCTCGTTGCTAGATGAAAGTCCAAACTTCATGGCCAGATAGTAACTGGTAAGGTAGTGCTTGATCTTCTGTGAGTGGGCATGTCCCTGTTTGCTAATGATGAAGGAAATGTCTTCATCGCTCTTTTTGAAGCAGAATATCCTGCACAAGGCCCCTATTGCCTCCGCCTGGCCGGCCTCAAAGTTTTTCAGCGGCAGCGGTGTCAGCTGTGCTTCAGAAAGCTTATCGCTCTTGCTAAAGCTCTTGCGCAGCGAGTCAATAGCCACATCATGCTCAGAGATGGTGTCCTGGAAGACGCTGAGAACGGCACTGTTTGAAGAGCAAATGAGCGATGCCTGGAAGAGCCATTTGCCGAAAATGTCGAGAACGGAGGTGGACTTGACTTGATTCTGCCGAAAGATGTTTCCCGGAAGTGAGCGAAGCACAAAATAGGGCAAAATGTAGTCGGGTTTTTGTTGTTGTATTTGCTGTTGATGGTGCTGCTGCTGCTGTTGTTGTTGTTGAAGGTGCTGTTGGTGCTGTTGCTGCTGCTGTCCTGAAAGACGTGGACTACTGTGGGAGTTTGGCTGGTTACCAGAAGTTTTAGAAGATTGACTTTGCTTCTCCTGTTGTTTATTGTACAGGGCAAAGTTGGAGCGTCTCTTGTCGGGCGGCGTAACAGTGCCGGTGCTGGAATGTTGTTGTTGCTGCAACTGCTGCTGCTGCTGTGTCTGTAACGTGTTGCCACCGTACTGGAACTTGGGAATTTCATAGTCGAGCTCGTCGAGGTTAATGGTGGGAATGCCAAGAAAGATGTCCACGAGGAAGCAGAGGCCTTTGATGGCTTTGTGGAAGATGAAGGGCAGCAAGTTCAGCGTCGCCTGGTCCAGTGGCTGGCTCTGCAGGTCCACCTTGAAGACAATCTCCGGGAAGCACAGTTCAATTGGATTGCCGATGATGTGGAGGAAGCGGTACCAGCACTGCTTCAGCGCGTCACCGTTCAGTCGGAGGACAATGGCGTTGTACTGGGCAAAGTGCTGTCGATTGCCCAGGCTCAACGAAGAGTGGTTGTGCAGTTCGGTGTGGCCGCTGTACAGCAGGCCAACGAGGGCATTGGTCAGGCAGACATTGACCCGATTCCACTGGATGATCAGCGCCGGACGGTGGCGAAGGTTGGCGCAGATGCTCTGAAAGGTCTTCCAGTAGGATGGCGAGGGAAAGCATGAGGCACAGGCGAGTAGCCAGCCCTACACAACCCAAAACAAAACAAAGAATGATACGATTATAAAAGTGTCAACACTTGAGAGTGATAAGATGCTATTGTTGTTTACCTCAAAGAGCGTGCTGATGACTCGCTCGGCAATCTGCGTGCCAATGTCCTCGCTCTGGTTCTGCGACCGGAGCAGCTCCTCGTTGATGCCGAGCAGAAAAACCAGCAGACACTCCCAGGTGGCGGCGTTCATGCGGTTGTCCCGGTCGGAGGCGATGTTGATGATGAGGCGGAGGATGCGGTGGCAGAAGATGGCCTGCTTCGAGCTGAGGTCGCTCAGGTTGTCCGCCGCGGTGTACCGCCGCGGCCGGAAGATGTTGTAGAGGTGGCCGATGATCTTCTGGCAGTAGAGGTTGGGGTCGCGCTGGATGGGCAGTGGAATGAACTTGTTGGTCGCCTGCGAGGGCGACAGCGCGTGGAACCACTCGTAGTAGAGGTTGACACAGTCGCGAATGGCGTCAATCTGGTCCTTCTCGTAAAAGTGCAAGCTCAGCCCGTAGCCAATTACCTCCATGATCCAGAGGACGTCCTTGTCCTCCTGCAAGCACTCCTTCAGGGGACCGGAGCTGATGGAGGCGCCGGCGGAGGAGGACTGCTGCTGACTGACCAGCGTCACCAGCGGCCTGATCAGCGAGGTGACCAGCTGGGGGCCGTTGATGTCGGGCAGCTGGTCGAGGACGCTGCCTGACTTCTGCACGCACAACCGGTGCACGTCCACCAGCGAATAGTTGGTGTACATGGTGGCTGAAATGTAGGTGGTGTTGTATGTTTACCTGGTGGCGGTAACGGCCCAGCGAGGGTAATAAGCAATCAGCTGGGCAATCAGTGGCTGTGTGTGTGTTGTGTGTGTTGTCAGTCTGGCCTGTCCAATCTGTCTGCTGTTGTGGCTGTTTTGGTGGTGGTGGCTGCACTGCACTCGCCCAGTGCCAGTGCAGTCGTCGCCGCGCACTGCCGCTACCAGTTCTCGCTCTCCTCTTTCTGCAGGCTAACAAGTGACAGCAGGCTAACTCGCCAGCCAGCACGCCCACCGAGCTGACGTCACCAACCGACCAACCAACACAAACCAAACAAACGAACACACACACTTGCGACCACCTTATTGCACTTTATTGAAGACTTTTACTCTTGGAAATCTCCTTGATGACGGCACCTAGCTCGTCAATGGGAGTCTTGATGTCCAGTTCAAAGCCGCACCGTGGCGCAGTGCCCTCCACCTTGTTGCTGCTGTTGCTGCTGGCCATCAGCAGCAGCTCCGAGGTGGTGACGGCCAGCCGCTGGCTGATCGCCGAGATGGGACACAGCTGCTGAAAGTGCCGACTGAGCGTCGGAAAGAGGGCGTTCTGCACGGCGCTGCAGAGGCGAAGGTAATACTGAAACTCATCAGTGTTCAGGCTGTACTCGTGGTTTCTGAAAAACAAGGAGATTTTAGTAAATTCTAGTACTTCTGGTAAAGCTAATGCATGATTACCTGATGTAGTCGGTAGTGTTCTTGACTATTTGCTGAAATGAAGCATTCAAGACGGCGGTGAAGGAGGCAAAAAGGCACAGAGGCACATTATTCCTGATCTCACTAAAGGTAGCGCAAATGTCGTTGTGGTAGGCGAGGACAAGTGGAAACTGCTCCAGTGTCGCCTCAAAGGTTCCCCCTTCTTGTTGCTGTTGAGCACTCGATTGCCTCTTTACCGTTTTAAAAATGTCACCGATAGATTTTTCAAACTTTCGATTCGCCTCCTCCACTCGCAGCTGAAATCGACTGGCAATGAACTGATTGAAGATCAGTATCAACTGCGGCCTAATGTCGGCGCCAATCTTGCTCATCGACAGGCCAAAGTAGAAGCAGTGGTCGATGACGGTGTCCAGCGGCAGAATGGACGCCTGCTGAAGAGAGGCGTCCAGGCTGGTGCGTAGCATCCTCAGGTAGTGCTCAATTTTAAAGAGCAGCCAACTGTTGATTATCTTGTGGTTGTGGTATTCATTGCCGGCCCTGCCCGCCATCGCCAGGCCCTTCTTCTGCCCCTCAATGCTGTCAATGTCGGGAAAGATGGCCCGGTACTGGGTCACAATGTCGAAGATGTTGATGCGAAACACCTCGGTAATACTTGAAATGTACGTGAAAGCTAAAAAAGGAAAAGGAGGTTTTAGTTGAAAGTAAAATAAATGTTCTCAATCGCAGCTTACAGTTCACGACGGCAGTATTCTTGTTGATCGCTGCCTGAAACCAGACATCTCGAGCAAGGAGAAAGTTTACCCGCAACTGTTCTTCGGTAAAACGATCCGTCTGGCGCAAGTAGTCAATCAGCTTCATGCACACCGGCAGCTGGACATTGGTGTTCATCTCCTTCAGTATCTGCGCAATCATAATGTCCTTGCTCTTGTCAATCTCCGCAAGCATGTTTTCAAAAATGGGTGCCATGCTGCGATACCGAGTGCAGAATCGGGTGATGAAATTGCAAATCTTCAACGCATCGTCGTAGTAGAACGTTCTGATGCAGTTGTTCAGCAGCTGGGGAATCTCAAGGAACTCGATCATCTGCGGATACTTGGCCAGCATCGAGGAGACGTCCTTCCACCGGACTGATATCTTTCGAGCATCTTGAGAAAACTCCTCACATTTAGTCTTGAAGGTAGGAATCGTCTTTTTCAGGCTCTCCAGCGAGGTCTCAATCTTTTGAAACTAAACGGGAAAAAAAGTTGTAAGCAAAACCAATCTCAACTTGCACAGTTTGCTAAGCTTACGTCATGTATCAAATCCTTGGAAAAGCTAGAAAACTTGATGATGGAATCGTAGTTGTTGTAGACGAGCTTCTGCTTGCTCTCCACCAGGTGAGTTCGCTTCTGCTCAATCTGTCCATGTTGTTTGTTGATAAAGCCCAGTCCGGAGGAGCAGAGCGTCTTGTAGTAGAGACTAGCATCAATGTCTGCTGCGCAATTAATCAATGACAGAAACAAAAAGTTGCCGGTTAGTGATTTTGACAAAACTTGAGCTTCAAAACAAAACAGTAAATACCTTGGTCATAACTCTTTACCTCGTCTGACTTTCCTTCCATCGCTTGTTGTTGGCAGGTACTTAGCTCCCTTCAATAAAATGCTGACCAGTCGGCAACATCAACAAGAAGGCGACGACGGCATCAGTGTCACCGACACTGTGCAAACTCGGCCGCCAGCGGTTGTGTCCGTCTGTCTGTCCGTCCGTTGGCTTGGTTTGGTACTGGCTGCTGCAGCTGCAGCTGCTGACTGCACTGCTCGATGCACTGTGCGATCAAACAACCGAAATTCAATACACACAGTCAGTCACAGTTGACACCGAAACCGACACCACCGTTAGCCTCTTCGCGCCCCCACCCCTTCTCCGAAGAAGCAGAAGAAGCAGAAGAAGAAACTGCTTATCAGCTAGCTCTGATCGGAACGCAAACTTTGATCGCCTGCACCAGCACCAGCAGCAACAGCAGCAACCGCTGCAGCAGCACCACCCGCGCCGACCAAGCGTTCGCTTTTGGCGGCGGCCGCACTTGAGCGCTGTACGTCGAGCACTAGTCATTGTGCGACTAATTGCATCTCCTCTTGGCAAATCTTTTCTCTTTTCCTCACTCACTTTCTCCCTCTTCGACGTCTCAGGCGTCTCCGTTTTCCTTCTCCAGTGCAGTTTGTGTGTGAGATTGTGAAAGAGAAGCTACTGAAGCGACCACCGGCTGAAGCTGAAAGATGTCCAAGAAAAACTATGATCTGCTCTTCAAGCTCCTGCTCATCGGCGACTCGGGTGTCGGCAAGACCTGCATCCTCTTTCGTTTCTCCGATGACGCATTTCAGACGACATTCATCTCTACAATAGGTCTGTGCTGTGCGCAGTGTTGTGACGATGTTTAACAACTCAGTTTCCTCTTGGCCATCTCCCCCACCTTAGGTATTGATTTTAAAATTAAGACAATTGACCTTAAAGGCAAGCGCATCAAGCTTCAAATATGGTACGTGTGCTGACTGTGACCTTTAATTTCTTTAACTAATGCTTCACATTACTACTTTAGGGATACGGCTGGCCAGGAGAGATTTCATACTATCACCACTTCGTACTACCGGGGAGCCATGGGCATCATGCTGGTGTATGACATTACAAATTCTAAAAGTTTTGACAACATCGCCAAGTGGTTACGCAACATTGACGAGGTAAATGACTTTGCGCCAATCGATAACTGTGTAAACGTGTGTACGACTCATCCTTCTGTTGTTGTTTGTTTGTTTGCCGGTGTTACCTTTTTAGCATGCCAGCGAAGACGTCGAGAAGATGATTCTCGGTAACAAGTGTGATATGCAAGACAAGCGAGTGGTCAGCAAAGATCGAGGCGAGACCATTGCTCGCGAACACGGTATTCGGTTTCTGGAAACCAGCGCCAAGGCGAACATCAACATTGATCGGGCGTTCCTTGATCTCGCCGAGGCGATTCTAAACAAGGTACGCTGTGCCCATGTCATTTGGTCGATCATTCTAACATTTTCTCTCTCCCCTTTTCACTCACAGCAAACTGCTGGTCAGATGCAACAAGATAAGCAAGACAAAGTAAACATCTCAAAACCCGAATCAAAGTCAACCGTTTCCAAGTGCTGTAACATGTAGGCGTAGGCGTCGATGATATACTCACGTGTATATAACACCAACCAACCAACACCACCAACACCAAAACGACCGTTCCTCGTTGACTCGCCCAAACTCTTTTAGTCCTAACCTATTTTGATTTACCCCTTCACCTTGATACTACTACACCACTGATCTTTTTATATTGCATCGACAACGGACGCAGTCACTCCAGAGAGCGGACGGTATCCACCCCCTTTCCCCCTCGAACCGTAGCGAGAGCATTTTGCATTTTAAAGGAAAAAAATTTGATAGAATCTCAATTCATTTCAAGTGTCCCAAAGCAATTTGAGACTCTCTCCCTCTCTCTCTCTCTCTCTCTCTCTCTGTTGTCTTTCACATGAACACACCCACACACACACACCCAAGTCGGCTTGTTTCTGTGTTGCATTTATATATTATATTGTTTATTTGACTGTAAATAAATAAATGATGAGGACAGTTGGTGTGTGCTGTGTTTTGTGTGGTGTGGTGGTAGCTGATAGATGAATGATCAGTGCGAACAACAGCGTTGATGGTGTATGGCAAAGAAGGGAAAGAAAGGATAAAGGGAGAAAAGCAGCCTCGTGCATTAATGAGCCTGCGGGAGCTTCAAGGCTTCAAAAGGTAGTAAGCGTTTTTTAAAGCCCTGAAATGATCACTTTTTGTGAGAAGCGGATGCCTGTCTGTTGTAGAGAAAGACGGAGGCAATGACGAGCGAGGCACCGATGAAGAATTGAAAGGTAATGACAAAGTCAAAGACGTAGATGGAGACGATGCAGCTGATTATGATGCTGATGGAGGTGGCGAAGCCCTTGAGGATGTTGTCCGCATACTTGACCACTACAGCGACCAGCAAGCCGCCCTGTGCCTGCAGGATGATCACAGTCCAGGTGAGCAGTGTGTAGCCGAAGAAGAAGCCCTTCTCGGTGATCGTTTCATGGTCGCTGGCCACCAGGGTGACCAGGCCGACGGGCACGGCGATGGCCGCCAGTTGGATGTTCCGAATCCACAATGAGACGTGCGCCGAGTTCTTCAGGATCTTCTCGAAGTAGACGCCGGCGAAACCGGAGAGGACACAGGCGGAGAGGATGGCGAGAAAGCCGACCAGCACGTTCTGCGGGTGCTCATCAGCACTTGCCGTGGTCTTCTTCTTCGTCTGCGTCAGCTGTACGGCGGCGACGCCGACGAAGAGCAGCACCAGCGCCAGCCACTGCGTGACGATGAGCTTCTTCTTGAGGAGGAAGACGGAGAAGAGGGCGGTGGTGAGGATCTTTAGCTGGTAGGTGACCTGGGTGGTGGCCGCGTCGAGGTGGGTGGCCGCCAGGTAGATGAGGTTGTTCTGCACGTAGTAGACGATCGCCGGCACTGCCACCTTCAGCGTGTCCATCGGGTCGTTGACCACCGTCTTCTGAACGACCTTCCACGCCCGATTGACGTTGTAGCCTGCAAAGAAGAGAGATGTTTATGAGTGTGCACGTAGTTCGTATTTTAGCTGTGAGTGACAACAACAACAACAACAAAAGCACTTGCCTTCCTCGCGGTAGACCATTATCAGACAGGTGAGCAGCTTCAGCGTCTCCGACATGATCACCGCCGTCGAGGAGATAAAAAGCTCCTTCTGCGTTCGGGCGGCTCGCATGAACAGCGTCAGGGAGGCATTCTGGAAGGTCAGCGTGACCAGGGAGACGTACTTCAGCAGTTGTTTATTTGAACTGGTGGACGCCTTCTCCTTGACGGCGCTCGGCTCGTGTTCGGGATCATGGTCCGGGTTTCGCGGGTCAATGTCGTCGATGTTTAGCTTGAGTGCCTCCTCGGGACTGCTGTTTATCTGATAGGCAGCTGCTTTGTCGCCCACCATCATCGTCGTCGTCGTCTTCGCTGCCCGCGGCTTTGGTGGTCAGGCAATCTAATCAGCAGCAGTGTCAGCGGCGGCGGCGGCAGTAGTGCTACCTAGTAGATGAATGCACCGAAAGAAGAGAGTTCGGTGTGCTGTTAGTGTTTTGAACGTCACTGCCGATACTGCCGATATAAAAAGCGGCACCGCCGATGATAATGGTCGGTGGTGGTGGTGGTGGTGGTGGTGGTGGTGGTGAACGGCAGCGGTTGTACAGCGCACTGTGCACACTGGAAGCGAAGCCAATCGCCGAAAGAGCAACCAATCGCGGCAGCAGTAATGACGTGTTGCTGGCAATACGAGCTAGCAGGCTGGCCAGTCAGTCAGCTGGCAGCTCCTTTGCTGCTCGCCTGTTCTCTCTGCTTTGTGTGCCGTACAGACAGCTGTGCAGACGCTGAATGGGCAACAACTCTGTCTACCTCCAGCGCCGCATCACTGACAATGGCTTTGGATCACTTGCCAGTAATGAGCTAATGCCATCAACTCCATTAAGCGCTTTTATTGCTGCTGCTGCTGTAATGTTAATGCTAATGTTAATGCTGTCTCTTGTCACCTTGGAAATACAGTGGCACTGAGTAACTAACACAGCATCCTCATCCTCAGTGATGGCTCAATCGCGGCACGGTGCTAATCCACGGTCATCAAAAGCTTTCCAATTAGCTAGTCGATGGATTTCAGCCCAGACATTGGTGCCGGAACTCCGCCATTCTGACCACCTCCTCCGCTTCTTTCGGCAATATCCGCCGGCGGGGCAAGCATCGTCTGGACCATGTCGAGAATCAGCTGATCAAAGTCCGCCATGGCAATGTCATTCAGCGCGGAGCACTCAAAGTACCGCAGCTTGAACATCTTCGCCTTCTGCTGTCCTTCCGAGGGCGACACGATGCGCTTATCGACAAGGTCAATCTTGTTGGCCACGAGGACGCCTTCCGTGGCAGCGGTGGCCGCCGCCGCCGAAGTCTTTCCACTGTTCGACTGCTGCTGCTGTTTGTTTAGCCAAGTGAGCAGCCCTTCAAGCGGCGTCATCGAGGCTCGATTGGTCACATCGAAGAGGGCGACAATGAGGCACTTTCCGGCGGTGGTGGCCCGTTTGCAGACGCCCTCTACCAGGGCCTGGTAGGGCGCCCGTCCAGGTGTGTCGAGGAAGCACACCTCCACCTGAAGGCGACTGCCATTGCCGGGAACATAGGACTTGCTGTGCACCTCAACACGACTGGTCATTGAGTAGTCGGCGTCTGTGGTATTGTTTGCTGAGGTCGCGTTGGTCAACTTCTTCAGGAAGGTGCTCTTGCCAACAGCAGAACCGCCCAGAAGGATGCAACGCACTTGAACGCGTTCGGGCTCATTTGTCGAGCTCATCTCTTTTTCTGGGGCAGATGTTTTCATAAATCAGCTATCAAGTTGTTCCGCTGCTGTTGTTTCAGGTATTTTCAGGTACTCTCTTGTTGTTGTCCATGGCAACACACACACACAAGCATGCTCACTGGGAGAATTCACAAACGATAGAGAGTAAGACTTGGCACACATTTTACTGTTGGAATGCACAAAGTATCATCAGTACTACTGCCACCACCCTATCACAGACTAAGTTTTCCCAAGAAATCATCACCATCCTAATCTCTACTGCTGATTTCTTCTCCTCCTCACTAAACAAACTCCCCACAAAACTCGACCACATTCTTCTCCGTCTCGTGGAGCTTCACGCGGTGCAGCCGAACAGTGGGCGGCATCTCCGCGGCCAGCTGCTGCCAGATAAAGACGGCCAGGCACTCGCTGGTGCTGATGTGCTCGGCGAAGTAGGGCACATCGGCGTCGATGTTTCGGTGGTCGAGCAGCGAGAGCACCGACCGCCCGATCAGCTCCTTCAGCAGTGCAATGTTCATGACCATGCCGGTTTGATCGCCGTCCACCGGTCCCTTCACCGTCACCTCCAGTTTGTAGTTGTGGCCGTGCAGGTGGTCGCACTTGCCGAAGACGGCCCGGTTCTTCTCCTCATTCCAGCCGCAGTTGTGCAGACGGTGCGCCGCCGAGAACTGCTCAATGCGGGTCAGGTACACCAGTGGACGCCGTCCTTCAGGATCGTTGCTGGCCAATTTGTTTTGCTCTTCACTCATTTTACTGGCGGTGCTGGTGATCTGTTGACTCATTCAATGACCGTCGAGGACCCTTCTTCTTTCGTCCTGCTACCTGTACTGTTCAGCGGTAGTCTCCGAGAGGTAGTACTTGAGCGAGTACCTCTCACCACAGTGGTGGTGTACTTGCTCGAGTCTCGAGCAACACATTCCCTCTCTCTTTCCCTCCGAGCTCTGCTCTGTTCTGGCAGCAACTCTCTTGTGTGTTCAGTGCAGCAGTTGGCCGCCGATGCGCCGTGAGCGCCAGCTCTCTGCTCTTTCCCCGACTCAAGCAAGCAGTCGCTCTCTCCTCTTGGCGCATCTGTTTTTGTCGTCGTCGTCGTAGCCGTCCATCAAGTCCAGTTATCTCACCGTTCACTTCCTAGCCTCCTCTTCACTCCTCCACCTCACCGCAACTCAACCCAATTCAACTCTCGTCTTGATTGAGCACACACATACGCAGTGTACAGCACTGGAGCATTTCCCAAGTCAGTGAAGGAACCTGCCAGTGAAATGCATATTCATTCCGTCACTTGCCGTCACCGCTGCTGAACTGTACTCACCGCAACTGACAGAACCATACACGTGGCGGTTTTCTTGCTTGTTCGCTTGAAGAGTGCACCACCATCACCACCAGCACTGCATCCCGTTCTCCGTTGTCAGCAGCAGCTGAAGAAGAGACACCTGAACACACCGGCCCAACATCATGGCCAGTCCACGTACTCGGCGTGTGCTCAGCGACCTCAAACCCAAAGACGAAAACAATGTGAGTGTTGGGGATGATAATGAGGATGATGAAGAGAGCCAGCCAGTCAGTGCAGTCAGCTTGTACTCACCAATCGCTTTGTTTACCTTTACCTAAAACTAGTACTGCTTTGAGTGCAATGCTCTCAACCCGCAATGGGCCTCAGTCTCCTACGGCATTTGGATTTGTCTCGACTGCTCGGGCAAGCACAGAGGTCTTGGCGTTCATCTGAGGTACGTTGAAGTGTTTTGATTATCAACAATAGTAACCACAATGCATTCACACTCACAGCTTCGTTCGGTCGGTCACGATGGACAAGTGGAAGGACGTCGAGCTGCAGAAGATGAAGCTCGGCGGAAATCGTAAAGCAAGAGAATTTCTAGAATCTCAAAGCGACTGGAATCCCAACTACTCACTTTCTGACAAGTACAACACTCGTGCAGCTGCATTATACCGCGACAAAGTAAGCCAAATGATCCTAAACGCTTATTTCAGTTGAACATAATGTACATTCTGCTTACAGCTATCTTCCGAAGCTCGAGGCGAAGTGTGGTCTGAGCAAACTTCATCGGCTTCCAAATACGTTCCGAAGAAGATCATCGCCAGCTCATTAAGCTCAAATACCTCATCAAGTGGGAACAACTCGAGCAAAGTTGATTTTGACAGCAATGAATGGGAATCCAACAGCTATCAAAGGTAGATCAACAATTGCTGAGAATTGCAAACAATTTATCAATCATTTATTTATGTTTCTAGTGGAAACGCCAACAACTACTCCGGGTTTGGCTACAACGCCAGAGAGCCCCCAACGGAGAACAACCCCTGGTCCTCGTTTTCATCCACCTTCACCAACATTACTTCCAATGCTACTCGTATTCTCTCTCAAGCTGGATCAGTGGCTGGCCAAAAAGTGAGCGAAATTAGTAGTAATGTTAATGAGAAAGTATGTAGAAGTAGTAGCAGCTGTTGGGTTAGACCAAATCCGTTTTAACCCGTTGGTACCCTTTTGCTTTAATCCACAACAGCTCAAGGATGGAAACACCATGAATGAAATTCAAACTCAGGTGACCGGCATCGGCTCAAAGGTGGCCGACTTTAGTCGGAAAGGCTGGCAGGACATTTCGACGTTTTTCAACAAGAAGGTCTCCTCGTACAACGATCCAAACGAGTCCTCGATGCCCTCTTCGCAGAGCTACGCCAACTTTGGCAACAGTAGCTACCAAAATGAAGACATGCCTCGATCGAATACCTCGGCATCACTTTCCAACGGGCGAGGAGGCAACTCCACCAAACAGTACAACTCTTCGGGCAACACCAAAGACTGGGAAAACTGGTGAAAGAGGTGATGATAGATGGGTGTTTAGACCAACACACCAAACACATCATTCATTCATTCATTCGTTTTCCCCAACCACTGTCGATACTAGTTATGTTTTTAAATGGAATTGATGATGACTTTAAATCTATTTTCTTATTATACAATTGCGATGCGCCCATTTTAATAAACCAATTACATTGACAAATAACTTTTTGATGAGGGCGATGATTTAGTGAGATAGGAGAAGTTTCGTGGAGAGAAAAGCTTTCTTTTCTCAAGTTTAAAACTCTTTATCACCTTATCAAGAAAGTTGCTAGCCTTCTGTCTGCCCTAAAAATGCACATGCCAATCTTTGATTAATTGCCTACTCATGGTCAGTTCAACAGTTGCCCGGTTCGATTTGCTGATGATGCTTTCACCACACATCTACAGAGCTCGTAACTGCGCGACTTGCGATTGAGAACTCACAGCATTCTAAAAGCAAAAGTGCCTCCTTCCAACTCCTTCGAAATCCTTCACCTCGATCTTCAAAAAGTGACTTCCCATTCCCAGAAAGAAAAGACCACAGCAAAAAAAGTGTGACCAAATTGCAATTGCTCAATCTAAGCAGGTATTTCAAGTAAGTGTTCTATTAATAAATAGCTTTTTTAAACTGTTTTTTGTTTCAAAATAGAAACTCAGTCAAGAGTAAAAAATGGCCGTTCCAACTTTTCCTCGACGAACGGTGGAGATTCCCCAAACTGAGGAACACTTTCACCACTGCATCGACCAGCTGGTGCCGGTTCGCGAGGAGTGGAAGACAAAGCGGCTTCTCTTCCTCTTTGAATGCTTTGACATGCTGGCCGACCAGGCGGAGAACCTGGGTTTCACGCCTGGCTACATCAACGAGGATTTGCTCATTCTCTTCAAGTGCCTCCTTCCGTACCCGATTCAAGTGGAGGTGAGCTTTGACATGGACGCCGAGATGATTGAGTATACGGAGCGGATGAAGACCTTCCTAGACATACTGGCTGACGCCCTCCTCAAACGGGTCATCGTGGAGAATGATCGCAAGGAGAATGTCAAAATTCGCAACTACTTTCGCTACAACCAAACGACCGCTACGGATAGTGTCTGCGTCTTCTGCGACCGACCGGAGCATCCCAACTACCACTGTTCGCTGAAGTACTCTGAGCGCATTTCAGAGCTCAAGAGGAAGAAACTGTGCTTTCGCTGTCTGAAACGAGGCCACATGGCTCGCAGCTGTTACCTCGAGGTGGAGTGTCGCCACTGTGGAGGAGACCACTACAACTACCTGTGCAAGAAGGTGCTGCTCGCTCAAGAACGCCCAAGCTACTTCGTCGCTGCTCAGAACTGCTCTTAGGACTACCAGAACACGATGCTGTGATACCAACTGTCGCCTTCAACTTTCACTAAGCTTTTCGCTAACTCTTTTTTCGATATTTCGATTTAACTTTTTCACATCTTTCAATAACCCCTCCTCACACACATTGTTACCACTTAACCAAATTTTTTTAATTCTGCTTCTTACACTGGAACACTTCCTCATATTCTGACCCGAGCATGTAATTCACAACAATAAACAGCCATCTGACAGACTATGGAGTTGTATTTTTATTATACACCACAAATCGAAGCTTCCACCCAATACGTAATGTGACCTTTTACTTGTAAATGAAAATGTAAAGATAAGCAATAAATAAGAAATTTTTATCACAAAATAAAAATGCATATTTCTGCACGATGAACATGCAATCATGTTTGTACAATCTTGAGGCAAAAGCATATGAAGTAGAAAATAAAATAAATCGTGAATGATATATTCTGCTTAAAAAGGCGGTACTGATCGAAGTTCTATCAGATAACGAGGTGTGACCATTTTCGGGTTCAGCACGATGAACTCCGTCGGACCTGGGTGGTGGTCTTTTCTATAGGGCACAGTATAACCTAGAAAGTAGAAAAGTTATTGTAAATTATATTGTCACAATATAATTCAGTCAGTATCAGGTAATCCTTACCTTTCCAGGACAGGTAATGCTGCATGTGATCATTGGAAGCATTGCGCGGATATGAGATGATCGAGTCGTACTGCTCCAGAGAACAGTCGTCAATGGAACTGCCTTCTTTGACGTGCAACACACGCTCCAGCTTGGCTTCGCACAAAAGGTAGTAGTGCACCTTGTCACAGTGATTCTCCGTGTACTTCAGCTCGTTCGTCAGCTTGATTCCCTGTTTTGTTCAAAAAGGAGAAAATGTACTCAGTGTTTACAAACTTAACTCACTTCAATCACCTACCTGTAAAATCACATGTGAATTCGGATAGCTAATCGGCTCCGGCTGAAGGCCCTTCACCAGCGACTGAAAGATGAACGCCTCGTCGAGTGTGTACCACAGCAGGTGAGAGTGCTTGTTCGTCTCAAAGGGAAACTTGGGCAGCACTCGAAAGCACGCACTGAGGAAGAATCGGTAGCGGAAGGCGTTCTTCAAGTACAGCTCCAGCAGCATGTAGTCTCGCGACTCGTGCGTAGTGGAGACCATGCGCAGGCGGTACATCTCAAAGCGGAAGGCCTCGTACATGTAGTCCACCGGGTTGCGCTCCTCCACCCGACTGGCCAGGTGAACGAGCTCTCGCGCGTAGAACAGTCCCTTCAGTCGGTGGACGTGCTGCGCCTTCTCCAGCAGATCGGCCATCGTCGTGATGGGCGGCTGCTGGTCAAAGTCATTGCCGTAAATGACCATCTCGCTGTAGAACTCCTCGCTCAGGTTGATAATCTCGTACATGAGCTTCAGCGAACACTTCTTCTGCTGGGCACTCTTTGAGAGTTGAATTTTCAAGAGTAGGTGGTAAATCTTTTGAAGAATCTCTGTTAGGGACAAAAACAGTTTTGGTAAGTAAAAATAAGAAAAGTGTTGCTAAAGAAAATAGAAATTACCTTGACAATTTTCAAGCACTTTGGAATTCAAAGTACAGTAGGCTGGCGATTTAGTGTAGGTGCAGCTTTGCGCCTGGGCCTCGATCCACCGAATGATGAGGTCCTTCAGCGGATCGGACAGTTCACTCTGTGCGGCAAACTCCGGACTTTTCACATCAGTGTCGTAGCTCATGTACTTGCAAGTTTTGGTAAATTCCAAGTTTCGGTTCTTCTGAAGCATATGCTTGCCATTGATTCCCTCCTCCTCGTAGACCTCATTCCACGCCTGACCTGATTTCAGCTGGAACAATCGCTTAAACTCATCAACCGCCTCCTGCATCTGGTCGTAGAACACCTTGCTGACGTTGCCCTTCGTGCCGATGCGACCCCAGTGAGTGATGAGGGCGAACTTGGTGTGTACGGTAAAAATTTGAAGCTTGTAAAAGTTAAAGATGTACTGATCTTGCTGACTGTCGAGCTTGGTGAGCGTCGTGTCGTAGGCAATGCCCGTCGTGTCACATACTAAAATGTTCCTATAAAAAACCCAAACCAAAAGAACTAGATTTACTAAAAGTTGCTGTTTGATATCAACAAACTTACCGTTTTTCACTTCTTATAACTCTAGGCGATTTCATGTACTCAGCAATTTGATTCTCGTGATCCTTCAGCAAGTCGGGAACCGGCTTCACTGGAGGTGGTCCCAAGTCACGCTCCGGCTCCTTAGCCGTCAATCTGATCGGCTCAATCTCCTCCAGCAGCCAGCAAATGTTTCGAACATGCTTCGCATGGGCAATTTTGTACAGATCATTCACCAATTCAGAGTTCTTGTGTCGCTCTTCAAGCATATCCCACAAAAACTTGAAAATTAAGGGCGCTTTTGCGTAGTTAAAGTACTCGAATGGCAGTATAAGATATCTAAACAGAGTCGACTTGTGAGTGTCACGCCTTAGCAGATCCACGCCGTTGACGTTCTCAAACTTGGCCGCCAAACTGCTGTTGGTGGTCGTCCAGCAGTCGGTGTCCTCCTGGTGATTGTAGTTTCGATTGAGCAGCAGCTTGATCATCTTCAGGTCATTGCCCATGATGGCGTGCATCATGGGCGTCCGGTGGTAGGAGTCGTCGTAGTCGACGTCCACCTCGTACTGGCCGTCCTTCTTCTTCAGGTTCAGCAGCCACCGGACCGCCTCGTGGTCGCCCCTCATGACGGCCACAATCAGCGCCGAGTAGGGAATGACCTGGTGGTTGGCGAAGTTCTTAAAGTACCGGTAGCGGATGCCGTCCTCAAAGAGAATGTCCTCCGCAATGGGAAATCTCCACAAGGAGTTGAGCTGATAGCCCAGGCCGAGAAACAGGAGAATGAGCGTTTTCATCTGCTCAAACAGTGGCTCCTCAATAAGCACCTTCATGAAGACCACTGAAATAAGGTTTTCCGGCCTCCTGTCCTTGCCCATTGTGTAGAGAATGTGGCTCATGGTGCGCTTGCGTATGATGTCATTAGCGAGAGCGTAGTTCCAGTTTTCCAGTGCATTGATGAACAGTTCCACAAACGAGTCGTTGACGATTTCCTCAGGAAACTGCTGTAAAAACTCCAGCTGCAGCTCTAGACTGACGTCACGCGTCGTATTTTTGCTGAAATCACTGAGCAGACTTTTGTAGGTGTGTCGCTCCAGCAGAAGCGTATCTTTGGCGATTTTGATAGCCGGAATGGCAAATTCAATGCAGTTGTTCTTGAGCAGGCAGTGCAGAAACTCCAAAAGTCTTTTGTTGCTTTTCGCTTTGTCGAGAATTTCAAACATCAGGTCTGCCGAAACAAACGAGTAAACGGTGATTAAAAAAATGGACAAAAATACTTTTAAGAAAATCGTTTACCTTTCCAGCCATACATCATCATAGAGGAAAACAAGTTCACTCTGTTCTTCTCAAGAGTGGGAAAGTCCGATTCTCTAAGTGCAGTGGAAAATTCACAGTTTCGAATTTCAAAGTCCGATCTGATAAGAATCTGCGCGCAGTCTGCAAAAAAAAGAACATTATCAATACTCATCCGGTCTGTCATTCAAACACCCACTACATACCTTTATGGCCGTTGATAACTGCCGCAGCCAGCGGAGTGTACTTGCGAATGTCGACCTTGTTGCAGTCCATGAAGGCCTTGAGGTAGGCGAGGCAGACGGCGTTGCCACTCTCGGCGCAGTTGAACAGCAAACTGGCCTGCTTCACGTCCTGGTGGCGCAGCAGGCCGACGTCCTTCGTGTCCAGCAGCTGCAGCAGTCGCAGCAGCTGCGGATCAGCGCCACTGCGCTTCATCAGGTAGTTCAGCGGAGAGCGGCTGCAGTCGTCCAGCTTGTACAGATCGGCCTCCTTCTTTAGCAGCAGACCGAAGAAGGCAATCAACGCCGGGCTGATGGCGTTCTCCCGCAAGGCAATGTGCAGCGGCGTCTCGCCCCTCGCGTTCACGCTGTTGACGTTGATCTTCTCCACCAGGACGGTGGCCACCTCCGTCGAGTAGGGCAGGGCCACCCGGCGGGCCAGCAGGTGCAGCGCATTGTTGCCCTCCTTGTCCTTCTCGTTGAACTTTCTCACTCTGCTGAGAAGGTGCGTCGCCGTGAACTCGTAGGAGGCGGTGAGGCCGCTGTTGTGCTTCAACTCGTAGAGAAAAGCAGAGATGTTTTCGCCGTGCTGCAGAAAGCGGGCGGCGGGGTCGGCGTCCAGGCGGAGCAGCTCAACCGCCGCCTCGTAGTTTCGGTGGACGATGGCCAGCACCAGCGGGCTGCTGCCGTGCGGGTCCACCGGCGTCTCCACGAGGAGGACCAGCTCCTGAACCAGGGTGCGCACCACCACGGCGCTGCTGTACTTGGCGGCCAGATGCAGCAGCGAGTGCTCGTGCAGGAAGGGTCGGTCGTAGAGGCGCAGGAGAAAACATAAAAAGTGGGCCACCTCCTTCTCGACAGCTTGTGGTGACAGGCGGGCGCTGTTGCTGTTCTTCAGCACCTGATTCGACCCCGCTGCCTTGATGAAGAACTCCACTGGCAGCTCGCCGTTTTTGTTCGTCTTCAGCGCCAGCTTGCTCAGCAGCGCGCCCACCTGTTTGTTGTCGGCGGCGAGGTTGCTCAAGAAGCGGCCAAAGGTGAGCGGCGACTCCTGCTGATCTGAGCTTTTGCTGCTGTTGGCCTTGGTGGAGGAGGAGGGCACAATTTCCAGCAGGTGGTTGATGACCAGTCGCCAGAAGCGTTCATTTCCGTTGATGATGCCCATAATGCGCGAGCACTTGGGCAGGTCCGCCTTGAAGTAGTGCAGAAAGGTGAGGAAGCAGTCGTTCTGGACGGCGTAGGCAAGCGGTGACACTCCGGCGTTGTTCGCCGCGTAGGGGTCACACTTCTGAATGATCGCCAGAGCGTCCTGGAGAGCCTTGCGAGTGGCCGGCGGTGACTGGCACTTGTGCTTCGATTCACACTGCAGAAAGTAGTGCAGCTAAAGGGGAAAAAACAAAATTGAATTAAAAAAGATATAACCAAAAGAGAAGTACTTTCCAACCCCCCCCCCCCCCCCACACACTTACCGTACTGTTGCCATTGTAGTCCGTCTTGGCCAGCTCACAACGAAACGTCTCCACAAAAAGCTTCAGGCTGCGTAGCAGGCCCTCACCAGGAGCCAGCGAGAAGGCGAGCATGCACAGCGTGACGCCGCTGTCGTTCACCGGCGCATTGACGCTGAGCAGCCCCCGTCGGAGGACGTCCTCGACCAGGCCAATGTGCCCCTTCATGAAGGCCACACAGAGGGGCGTCAGGCCGAACATGTTCGTCTCACGGAGGTTGCCGTTGGTCTGCTGGAGCAGCGTCTCGTAGGCGAAAAACCAGCCGTAGGCGAGCGCGTAGTGGAAGAGGTTATTGCCGAACATGTCCTTTGCAGAGGGATTGGCGCCGCTCTTTAGCAACGCCGCTGCCACGTGGGCGTGGCCGTTCATGACCGCGTACGTAAGCGGACAGCGGTTCTTCTTGTCGATGGTGTTCACACTGGCGCCGTGGTCGATCAGCAGCCGCACAATGGCCAGGTGGCCGTGCTGACAGGCGATCATCAGCGGCGTCAGCTCGCCGGAGCTGCTCGAGGTGACCGTGTCTAGTTCGACGTTGTTCTCGATGAAGTAGCGGACGATGCGGAGGAAGCCCCGTTTGCAGGCGACGTGCAGCGGCGTCCACCCGTGGGCGTTGTACGCCTTCAGGGAGAGGCAGGAAGAGCAGGCCGACTGGAGCTTCTCCTCGCTGACAATGAGCGCCACGTTTTCCAGCCGATTGCAGCTGACTGCGAGGTGAAGGGGCGTGTCGCCCTTCGAGTTGATGGCCATCGTGGAGACGCCGAAGCTGAGAAGATGCTGAAGGTTGAAGAAGGCTAAAATGGGACAAATAAGTTAGCTGAAAAGGTGACAAAAGCGATGAGTAAGAAAGGGCTTACTGGAGCAGACGGCTGCATAGTGCAGACAGGTCCAGCCGTCGACGTCTGCGACGTTCAGCTGGTCCATGCAATCAGAGACGATGGAGGTGAAGAGGAAGGGATCCGGATTGATGGCAGCCAGGTGAAGTGGGCCAATCTTCGCCCGGGCAATGCTCCAGTCGTTCACTGAGGGCGTGAAGACGTACACCTTTCGAGCGTCCCAGGGCTCAAAGTACATCAGGTGGGAGGCGTTAAACTCGGCAGAGTTCGACTTGGCAAGAAAGGACGCCACTGGAAAATTGCCAGATTTGACTGCAGCCACCAAGTGGTCGGTGAAATCGGTGAGGCCATTTTGAAAGTAGCCGAGAGCGTTTTGAATGAAATCCAGTGACACGTAGTTCTTGATGGCGAACTTGGCGTAGCTGCTGTCGAGGCTGTCAAAATGTGGATGACAGCTGTCCTGATCCAGTGTCAGCTCGCTGTGAAGGAGCTCCATAGACTGAATGATGTTACCACTGTTGTCGCCGTCCTTCACCAGCGTTTCGGGGCTCACTTTGAGCAGTCGAGTCAGTGAGACAAAGTCCTCATTCAGCAGTGAGTAGTGCAGTGCGTTTCGCTTGATGGACACTGAGCGTGAAGTGGCCACCGACAAGATCTTACCTCCGGTGGTAGTGGTTGGTTCCAGCTGACGACTCAGCTCATCGTGGTCTTTGAGGAGAACGGCTCGAATGAGCAGTTTGCTGTTGGCGTGCAGAGAGATGAAGGGCAGGTCAGTCTTTGAGTCAAACATCAGATCTTTCAACTGATCATCCTGATCACCGGTGCTGGCGGTGGTGGTGTCCAGGGGCAGGTTTTCAATTGTGGATGAGGTCAAGTCTAGCTGGGAAGTTGAGTGACCATTGGTAGTGGAGGTGTCCATAGGCGGTTCAGCAGTTGAAGTGGCCTGTCTTTGTCGGCGATTGGTTCGGGTTCGAAAAGGAGTAGACGAGTGGAGAATTGATGTGTCGCCTCTTTTTGCTGGGGAGTTCTTTCTGCTGTTGTTGTTTGCCGTATTACTATCGGCAGAGCTAGTACTGCCGTTGTTCATAACCAAATCTGAGCACTCATTCTTTATATTCTCTGGCGAGGTTGACCTGTTCTTCGCGGGCAACCCATTACTGGTGCTACTTTTGCTGATGCCATTGGTTTGCGCTTTGACACCGTTGGTCTGTGCAGTGCTGCTCCTCTTGCTGCCTTTGCTTTTCACTCCGTTCGGTTTCATGTTCTTCAGCAGTTCATCTTCTTGGCCTAGAATTGATATGTCCAAGCCATCTCCGAGGAGTTTAGTTGGATCAGGTGCCTCGTGAATGCCCTAAAACAAAATGCAAACTTGTTAGCGCAAGCAGTGACACTTTGAAAAAACAAACGTAAACAAACGTACCTGCTCCACGCCTATTGCCCGCTGAAGAATGTTCTGCACTCGCTGGTGTTCCGCCTCTGGAAGCTCAATTCTCTTGCTGTCAATGCGGTTGATGCGAACATTGGTGAGAATGGTCTCAAAGTCAATGTCATCATCAAAGTCCGGTATGTATTCGCCCGGGTTGATGTCATCATTGTACCAGCTGATCTTGATGCGGTTTCCATTCTTGTAGATGTTTTGCCGGGCACGGCAGAGAAAGAACTCATTAAACTCATTGCGAATTGCCAGAAAGTCTCCTCGATTGTAGATGATCATCTGCTCAATCTTCTCCTTGGTGGTGGTGGTGGTGGCGGCGGCGGCGGTGGTTGTGGTACTGTTCTCCTTAGGCGCTTTAGCTGTTGATGACGAAGACGAGGTGGACGGTTGTGTGGTACTCTGGAACGGCTGATACTGCTGACGTTGTCGCTTGTTACGATCCCCGTTGATGTCACCTTTTCGCTTTGCCATCTGACCACCACCTCCGTTGTTGGTTGCCGGCTGAGAACTATCATCCCGCTTTACAGCTGCTAAAGAAGTGCTGGCGACGGCGGCGCTTCGACTGGCGTTTTGAATTTTTGCCCGGTGGGCCTTGTTGATCTCCGCCAGGCTGTGAATCTTCTTCGCCTTTCCTGATGATCGAGTGCTTCGAGATGCCGATGCCGCCGCAGCCCTGCCATTGCTGGCCGTTCCCTTTGCTCGCTGATTGTCCATTGTTGACCTTAGAAGTAAACAATCTTTTACTGGGCTGGCCAATCAGCTGAGAGCGAGAGAGGTTGTTTTGATGATTGAGCAATGAAGATGCACTACTCAGCACACTGCTGAAGCAGCATCATCATCAGCATCATAAGCAGCAGACGCACAATTTAAAAGGACTGATTGGCAGGCGATGTTTGTGTATAGAGTAGAGAGAGACAAAGAGAGAAACCGCTGATGCCAGTCACTGGCAGTGGTTGATGGATTCTGCTGTAAGCTGGACAGACACTGGTCACCTCCGGTCTGAAAGGGCTGCTCACTAATAAAGGAGGTAAACTACCGGCAGTGGCAGTGGTCACCGTCAAATCGCACTCACTCACTCACAGACAAAGACAAACGGCCGGGCCCAGTTGAGTTGGGCTGTAGCAGTAGCAGAAGAGCAGAAGCAGAAACAGCAGCCAAAGTAGCAGTTGCAGACAATACCAACAGCAAACGAGTAAAGCAGTGAAGGAAGGCAGTCGCCGAAGCTGTCAAAGCAGCCAAGCCGAGCTCTCCCTCTCTCTCTCTCTCTGTACTCGATCTGAACGCAAGAGAAAGAAAGAAGGCAAAAGCCAGTCCGTCTCTCCCTCTCTCTTTCTCTTTCCCTTCATTTGTAGGATCCACTCGGCAATGCTCAGTTGCTCAGTTGTCCGCACAAAGATGGCTGCAGTGGCTCTGTAGTCGTCGTCGTCGTCGACGTCTTCTTCGACTCTCCGCCATTGCGTACGTTGAACCCTCTTTCGAGTGAGAGGAGCACCACTGCTGCTTCTGGGTGGAATGGGGGAATTGCAGAATGCACATTCGCAGAGTGAGATGCGACAATAGCAACCACTGCCACCACCGGTGAACTTGAAATTCGTGACACCAGGCGCCGATGCTGCTCCTGCACTGAAAAAATTCTTTTCGCATTTTCGATGTGAGTTTTTATTTACTGAGGGGAAAAAACAGAAACACTTAGAACATTCAGAATTACCAATTTAAATTAACTGCTAAAGCAAAAAAAATGCAGCACAAATTCCCGATTCGATTTGCTGGTTCGGATAACCATCAATATCCTGATTTCTTTAATTGAGGCAATTAATGAGACGTTGACTAAGTGATTACTTTTCTGTACAGAGAATTTGTTGTTTTTCATTGTGGTTTCTCTCTCACACTAACACACAGTTTCCATCCATTCTCTGAACCACAAAGCACCAGGCACTTTCCCTTCAATTGCCCAATTGACTCGGCTGGTAATGAGTCGTGGTCTCGGTTAACCACAACTGGGAGCAATAAACGTCGTCTCTGGTGCTTCTATTCTCGTCTCCAGAGAGCTGTGAACTGTTGCAGACTGAACAGTTGACCAATGAAGCATAGCACCAGTGAACAGTTAGCTCCGGCAAATGTGCTCTAACACGGCCAATGAACGCGGCAGCGTGACCAAATGAGGTCTAGAGAGGTTGAGGAATAGTGCAGTTTGGTTTTTTCTAGCCTCTATTCTATCATTCTCAAAAAGGCCCTGAGCCTCGAGCTCAGATTCTCGACATTCAGTGCATTGAGAATGCACGTGTTCTCATGAATATGAATGAGCCAGTTTGAAGGAGGGAAGAGAACAGAAGAAGAAGAAAAAGAAGAACAGAATACTCTGTCTCTTTTGACACTGGGCGCCCAATGAAAGACGAAAGGAGCAAGAAAGTGAAAGAGAAAGCGAAGCACTTCTATTCAGCGCTGTCAACCAGCGTAGCTGTGTCGTAAGTAGTAGACAAGTAGTCTGTGACACTTGGAGAAAAGCTGTGATTTATTGCTGCCGCGAGCTGGGCAAAAGAAAAGGAGAAAAAGAGCCCACTGTCGGACACTGACTGCTTACAAAAGAGGAACGGGTGCAATAGAAGTACATGATGATGAGGATGAGGAAGAAGATGATGAGGATGAGGGCTGATGGCGAGAGTGAAGATGATAATCAGATACCAGACACTTCAGACAGTGTTTGAAAAAAGCACTGCTGCTGCTGTTACCGCTATTCAGCAGCACCGGACGATTCAGCTGCCGTCGTCATTGGCTCTGCCGCCAAAGTGGCCATCTCCTCACAAGTGATCGGCCCGCCGAAGCTGGCCAACTGCTGCACTGAATTAGGCTGACCAGCGGTGCCCACGCTGGACAGTGGCGGCAGATTGGGCGGCAGCGGCACCCCCGACTGGTACATGTAGATGATCAGCCGACGAAGCTCCTCGATGGCGTTGCCCTAATGAGTCAGTAATAGAAGGGAAAAAAGGGAGGTAAAAACACTGGGACAATCAAATATCAGCTAGCCAGCAAGCCACCACACACCGACCTGCATCAGGATAAAGTTCTTGGCAAGGAGAAGTGTGGCAATCTTGGAAAGCTTGCGCACCGAGGGCGAGTGAGCGTAGGGAATGACGGAGCGCAGCTCGTCCAGTGCGTCATTCAGATCGTGCATTCGCCGTCGCTCACGAGCGTTGATGTTCAGGCGGACGTGCTGCACTGAGAGGCTTTCATGGGAGCCATTTCCGCCGCCGCCTGCCGAAGATGCTGAAGACTGGTCCAGCTGGTGAGCAGCAGCAGCAGCCGCTAAGGCGCTGCGCTGGGAGCTACGTACGCCCATCGAGCCTTTGTTACCGAGCCGACCACCACCACCCCCTTTTCGACTGACTATTTGCTGGTTGTGCTGGTGGTGGTGAGCCTCGTGATGACCACCACTACTTCCCGCATTGACGACGCCCATCGAATGGGTCTGCGTCATGTGAAGATGTTGCTGGTGGTGGTGATGGGAGCTCTCGTGGATGCCCTTCATAGAGTGCTGCTGCTGCTGTTTCATGCTATTGCCCGAGATGTTCTCAATTTGCTCCAAGTTGGCGCCTGTGAAGTGGTTTGCGCGAAAGTGGTGGTGGTGATTTTCTGAAGACTTTCCCAGCAACTCCACAGACTGATGGTGGTGTTGCTTGAAAGAGAGAAAATACCGAGAGGAAAGCGCTTTATCCTTTTCAGTGTTCTTGCCACTTTCTAGTTCAGAATCGCCTAGAGGTAGTGGCGGAGGTGGTGGTGGTGGTGGTAAGTTGGCAGTACTTTTGTGCTCAAAAAGCGGTTGGCTCTGAAACGGGTGATCAGGTGAAACGGAAAACGGACGGAAAATGAGACTTTAATTGCGGTTACTTTTTCCCGTTAACTAACGGGACAACTTTGACGACGGACAATTGACAAAAATGAATAACAGCAACACTTAGCACTAGCACTTACCGAGGACGACAGTTGCTGCTGCTGTTGCTGTTGCAGCAGTTGTGTGGAGTTGTTGGCCGCAGCGACGGCGGCCACGGCAGAAGTTGTGCCCGAGGAGAGAGCCGGGTACAGCGTGGACAGCGGACAGGAGTCGAATGGCAGTGCTGCCTTCGGTCCGATGAGACCCGATGAGGATGGCGATGGCGATGAGGACGTGTGTTCCGCCAGCTTGGGAAAGCTGATCGCGAAATCAGAGCTGCACGCTGCACGTGCTGAGTTTAAATAATAGCCCGCCGAGTGCGACAAGGCCGCTGCGGCTGCCGCTGCTGCAGCCACGGTCGCTGATGCCGTTTGCTGTTGCTGCGACTCGGGCCCTGTGAGGCTGTGAGGCAGGAGCTCTTCTGAGGCCGGGCCACTACTGCCACTACTGCTACTACCAGTGGCAAATAAAGTCAAGCACGACATCGAGGGCTGTGACATGACTCGGCAGCGGTCTGGCGGACAGAGGATTCTCAATGGTCGACAGATGGGCTGCTGCTGCTGCCTCAACGAGTTGTTAGACTGCAAGGGACAGAAGTGCTCAGAGTGCTCTGAAAGTCATTCAGATGTTGTTGGTTGGCTGGTTGCGGTGTGCTCGTTTGTGGTCGTCGACGAAAAGAGAACCCCGTTGATGGTGTTCACCTTTTCTAATTAAGGATGAGTTAAGTTGTCACAGGCAATTTGTCGTCACGGATTTGACTACCGCAGATGCTGCCAATGCTCTAGGACCGCTGGAGCAGTGAGGACAGAGAAGTTTGTGGAGTCTGACAGAAGAGCACTTCTTCGTTTTCTCTGACTGACTGCTCACGCCTTCAAGCAGCGAAGGAAGGCGTTCAAAGTTGCCGTCGAGCCAATCAGAGCCCCTCGGTCGGTCTATATAGCAAGAAACAGGAAAGAGGCCAAGCTGGGCACAATTGGCGCTGACTGAAAGACTGACTGCAGCAAAAGTAGTCAAACTTGGGTGGCCCAAGATCAACTGCAAACATCGTCCGCGACCAACCAGAGTGAGATCAAGTTGTGATGCGGCAGTTGCAGGGCGGCACACACAGAGCCAGAATGAATGCATCACTGAAAGAATGGCAAACAAGCCAGCTGAGAAGAATGAGAAAAAGAATGTTCTCAGTTACATTCTTAAATCGTCCCATTCAGTAGCAGCAGCAGCAGTGGACGCGTGCACCATCGGCGATATCGTCACATGCGAATTAGCAAAGTAATTGATTCTCTCCGTGCTCAAACACTTCCACAGTCACCAGTAGTTGTTGGTAGACACGCGTCTTAATTCTCTCTGACAGGCGTCCTCAATCCATTAGGGTCGAGACCGTGGTGATGCGGCTGAATAGCACTAGCACAAAACAGCAAAACTCTGCTGGCCAACACTAACAGCACTGGAGAAAAGACACACACACTGGTCTGCGTCTCTGCTCTGATCCCGTAGTCATCAATGTTAAACTCTAACTTCACACTGATAGCCACATTTTACAGCTCCATTACACTCTTTTATCTGTTCAGCGGTACAGCTTTCCATTCATCTCCACACTTTTTTAGGACTGTAATGAGAAATCGATACTTGCCGCCACCAGTATGCAATTAGCGACGACACCGCAGAGGCGTCAGTTGCTACATCAGCTGCCGTCGCTGCTGGTTGTGGTGCTTCTCAAAAACCGTTTTCGCAGTGTTTCATTGCCTCCGATTAACATCGAGGGAGGACAATCGTTGCAGTCAGTTAGCCAGTCAGACAGTCCCGGGCACTGTCATTCAAAACACTACAAAACTAGGCAGACAGAGACACAGACAAAGGGGCAGCACGAAACCAATTGAAAAGACAGCGGCGGCAATTGTGGTCGAGAGGAGAGAAGGAGAAAAGGGAAAGCTTGTAAGCGGCGGCGGTGACATTGCAGATGAAGAGGAGAACAAGCAGTCAGGCAAACAGTTCCAAGTGTCGATCCGACTGTGTTTTACTACCACCATTACTGTTACACTAGGCACTACAACTAATTCCCGACAAAGCATTTGATCAGAGAAGCGTACAGATCCGATTACTGATGAGGAGGACCGCAGGCGAGCCAGCCATTCAGCCACCTGACTGACTGGCGTCAGCAATCTCAGCAATTGCAACTATCTATTCGGGAACGGCTCAGTGGCAACTGTTCAAATGAGGAAGATGACAGATGCGGAATGAGTCACGGGACGGAGCTCAGCTCAGCTCCAAGTGTCCGTGCTCAGCGAGGAACAGTGCCACCAAAGCGAAGTGCACTTCATCATCACTGCCAAGTGTGCAAACTGAGGGAAAGGGAGAGAGAGAGAGTGCGTGCCGACTCAATTCGATTAAGTTATTTACTGTGACAGAAGTGAACATGTGCGACGACGGCGGCGGCAAATTATGGACAAATGTCAGTGCCGCCGCTAAGCTTTATTTACCCCCAGCACTCACACACACTTACTGGAGGATGAGATGCACACCCGGCTCCAATCAGACAAATGTTGCCGATTGGATGAAAAAGAGGAGAAGAGAAGACGGACGGACGGTTATCTCTGCACTGGTCAGTTCTGCCTACTGCTGGTGCCTCTGAGAGGCATGCTGCCGCCGATGTCGCAGAATGTCAATCGAAGTGAAGGAGGCAAACTCGCGATCGCATTCTGGACAGTGGTACAGATCTTTCGACCTATCCGCCGACGACGATTTGCTCGTCGATGCTGCCAGCAGTAACTTCTCCTCGTGCTGCTGCGCCTTCTTCGCGCAGATCTCCTGGTGCCGGGCCCACTCGATGACGCTGAGGTGCATCTCCGCCTTGCAAATGGTGCACTCATAGGCCTTCCGCGATGCTCGCACCATTTCATCGGTCTGATTGATTTTTAAGCTGCAAAGAGAAGTAACAAAACAACTTTGTGTTAAGCAAAACGCTACCTTGTCACCAAGTCCCAAAATTCAACAGTACCAGTTAAAGTTGAGTTGCTTTCCAATGCGAATGCCGCCCTTGGTGCTGTTCGGCTTGATGCTCACCGATTCACCTCGAAGCCACTTCAGCGGACGGTAGTGCTCAAAGGGCGCCAGTCCTTTCTCCTCCATCGGCTGTCCACTGTGCAGGTGTTTCAGATCAGCTGGCAACAGTCGCCTCATGGCGTACTTTGGCTGCACATCCAGGTATCGACTCATTTGCTGCTTCAGCGCATTGGCCTCCTCTTCACAGTTTAACGCCTTTTCTTGCTTTTTTGCCTCCTCCTCCTCTGATGATGATGGTAAAGATTCTTGCTCATTCAATTCATCAGAAGCGTTGGCATTCTCGCCTAGATCTACAAAAAACACAATTACAACCTACAAATCCTTAAAAAAGAAAACATACCACTGAACAAGCTCTCCAGCAGTCGAGACCACGCGTGGCGCAGCTGAAGCGCCTTCAAGAGCACCTCCTGACTCTCCTCCCAGCTGGCGCAATGCAGTTCGATCCAGTTGTCGCAGACGATTCTGAGAGAATTGAATGCATGTGTGTTAGCACCTCCAAAATACAGCAATAAAAACAACAACACCTACCTGCTCATATCCTCATTGGTGTCAATGTCATGTGCACAGAGCAGCAGTGCGTGAATGGCCGAAATGGGGTAGCAGTTGCAGATGTACGTCTTGCTCGTTTCAATGAAGGAGATGTAGCCGACCAGAGTGTGCCGGGTCGAGAGTGCCCCCAGAGGCGAGTACTCCACCTCCGATCCACTGGCGGGCCGAAGCAGCTCGGGCTGGCCGGCGTACACACTGGAGGGGTGCAGCACCACAAAGGGCCGGTCCTTCGTGTGAAACATCTGATCGCCGTCCGGTCGGTAGGAGTTGTCCGCGTCGGCGATGGCCAGCTGCGGGTAGAAGCTGAGGGCGACGATCAGCTTGGCCACCTGCAGCTCGCGGTAGCTCAGCCGGTGACTCTGCTCAATCTCCGCCAGCTGGGCGCTGTCAAAGATCAGCTTGAACTCGACGTCCTTCATCGTCGTCTCCGCGTCACCTCCTCCTCCTGGTCGTTCCTCCTGCTGACCATCGTCGTCTTCATTCTGCTTCTCATTAACATTGAGCACTTTCCTCCGCTTGTGCTTGTGCTGTTCGTAGTCTCGCTTCAGCTGCGCGTACAGCTTCCGCTCGCCGTGCTTGAGAATGCGCTCACTCCTGCTTAGCATCTGCTCGGAATTTGCGCCGCCGCTGTTTTTGGCCATCAGCCCACTGTCGGTGACAATCTCTCGGAACTGGTTGCGCAGCTTCGTCACCTCGTAGAAGCGCTGCTCCTCCAGGCCCAGCCGCCGACACCAGGAGCGGGTGTTCTGCGCCTGCGAGCGCAGCATCAGCCAGCGACTGTAGAAGTTGAGGGCGGAGAAGAGGTCGCCCTCGGTGGAGCTAATCCGCCGGCGCTCCTCCACCGCCTCCAGGTCGTTCAGCGAGCGAATGGAGAAGAGGTTCTGCACGCTGAGGCAGGCGGCGGCAGAGAGGAAAAACTGCACCAGCTGGTGGCCAATGGCAATGATGAGCATCTTGCCGATGGCGATGTCCACCGGCAGCCGGGAGAGTATGCGGCCGAGCAGGGTGATCTGCTCGCTGCCCTCCTCCAGCGTCTCGTAGTCGATCAGCGTGCGCACTGTGCTCTCGATGCTCGCCGCCTCGGGCGGCTCCAGAAAGGGAAACGTCCGCACGTCCTTCAGGCCCATGGAGACCATGTTCAGGAGGAGCGACTCGAGGGAGACGCGCCGAATTTCGGGCATCGAGTAGTCGGCCATCGCCTCGTAGTCCTTGGGCGAGTAGAGGCGGTAGCAGACGCCGGGGCCGGTGCGGCCGGCTCGGCCCTTGCGCTGCTCCGCCGAGGCCTTGCTCACCCAGATCTCCTGCAGCTTTTGCATGCGAATCTTCGAGTCGTAGTAGAGCTCCTTGACCTTGCCCGAGTCGAGCACGAAGCGAATGCCGTCAATGGTGAGCGAGGTTTCGGCGATGTTGGTGGAGAGAATGCACTTGCGGACGCCGGGCGGGGCAATGTCAAAGACCTGAGCAAAAGGTAAATTAGAATTAGACAGATGTTTTTGTCAAATCAAATAAAACTAATCTTTTTACGTACCTTGTCCTGCTCTGAAACTGACAGTCTGCTGTGCAAGTACAGTATGATCCATTTTCCAGTTTGCTCAGCGTAGCTTTTCAACGTCTCGCCGACGTTTTCAATTTCCTGAAAGCCGCTGAGAAAAATCAAAACGTCGCCCCGTTCCGATTCAGGACAGCCGGTGTCGATGTGCTTCAGCAACTTCAGGTACGGCTCTGGGCTAATCTTTGAGGTGGTCTTCAGCAGGGCGAACTTCTCCACCGGAAAGTACTCCACTTTAATTGGAAACAGCCTTCCGGGCACTTTCACCACGGGACAGTTTCCAAAGTAGCTCGAGAACAGATCACAGTTGACCGTGGCGGACATGAGGATGACCTTCAGGTTGTCCCTTCTTCGGTTGAGGAGACACTTGATGGCGCCGAGGAGAAAGTCACAGGAGAGGTGTCGCTCGTGAATCTCATCGAGGATGATCACATTGTAGCTGCCCAGCAGCGGGTCTTCGATCATCTGTCGCAGGAGGAGGCCTTCAGTGAGGAAAAGCATCTTTGTGTGCTTCGTTTTGTGCTTTTCAAAGCGAATCTGGTAGCCGATTTCGGCGCCATATTCGTCGACGGTTTCAAATGAAAGTCGATTCCGCAGTGCTATACAAGCAAGCCGCCGAGGCTGGGTACAACAGATATTTTCGTAATTTGCTTTTAGTAAGTACTGAGGAACTTGAGTAGACTTGCCGCAACCTAAAAAGGCAAAACGATTAGTTTCAAATGAATAGCTACAAGCAACAAATCAAAATTTACCTGTGTCACCGGCAATTAAAATGACTGAGTATGACTGAATTGCCTCCAGGATTTGATCTCTGTGCTGGTATATGGGCAAGTTCTCCTGAAATGACTTGAGTTTTTCACTTTTCTTCAGCTTTCGACCTTGATTGAAGTCGACAAACATCAGCAGAATGTCTCGGAACTCGCGAATCGCTGACGAGTCAATAAAGTGTTGGCTGTTTAGCTCTTTTACCTTGCTTTTCAGCGTGTCAATGTCTGACCATTCATCCGGCAGACTAGTGGAATACTTTTTCAGCAGTTTTTCCCCAAGGTGTTTCCGCCTTTCATAGGTATCCGCAGATTTGTTCTGCGAATTGGAGGAATACTTTTGCATAAACAACCAAAACTGATCCACCTCAGCTCGCGGCCATTTGAATTTCTCATATGTGTTGGAGAAGAAAACTCTATTCCAGATGTTCTTATTCTCCATAAAAATGTTTCCTTTTCTTCGGTTTGAGGAGGAAGACATGGTGATGAATACTGTTGTTAAAAACAAGTTTAAAATGATGCAAAAATGACTTGTGTCATTTTTTGGTTTGTTTGTATCCAAAGTGCACCTCATCTGTGAATCAGAGAATCCCACGTGAGAGATTTTGTTTTTGTCAAATCTTGAAGCAGCATTTTTGTCACCAATCAATTTTTACCTGTAACTTGAACGTGAAAATCGGCTCAATTATGGGTAAACTAAACAAGAAAATTACCCGAACGCTATCGAGCAGGTTTACCGTCAACAAATTCAAATGTGTACCCATTGAAAAGGAGGAAATTACCACCGTCAATAAACCATTGCCAGAAGTCACCGACACAAAAGTTGCCAGCATTGCAGAAAATCCACCAGTGATTAGCAGCAAACCAGAAAATGGCGAAAATAAACTGCATCAAGCAAAGAAAGACAAATCTAAGAAGCCCAAAAAGAAAGGCCAAAACAGCAAGTTTTATATGAAATGCGCCAAAGCACGGGAGGAGAAGGGAATGATCATTCTGCCGGCAAAGATTGAAACAAAAATTTACAAACTGAAGAAGGCACTTCAAAAGAAGGGGCTTCCAGGTGAGGAGATCAAAGACATCATTCGGAAGAAACGCCGTGAAGAGGAGCTGAAAATGCGGAAAGACTTAAAGCACCTTTGCTTCAAGTGTCGCCAGCCAGGCCATGAACTGGCAAACTGTCCTCAGGCTGGAAGCGAGGATGCCGCAGACATTTGCTACTTCTGCGGCTCTTCTGAACATCGTCTTCACGAGTGCGTCAAGTACAAGTCCGCCGACAAAAAGGACACAAATTTACCCTATGCCAAGTGTTTTATTTGCAAGAAGAAGGGACATCTGACAAAGTCATGCTCTCAGAATGAAAATGGCGTCTTTCCCAAGGGTGGAAAGTGTATTTTGTGTGGTGCAGTGGATCATATGGTCAAGGACTGTAGTCAGAATGAGAATAAGGAAAAGCCCGAAGAGGAGATTATTTTGAAGACATATGGCGATGTTACTCAAAGCATTGATGCGGATGATTTCACGTTTACCTTGCCAGAAAAGGCCAAGAGTACTAATAAGAACTTGAAGACCGTCAAATTCTAACTAAAATCTTCCTCAATTGTATCGTAATTGATGCCACCGCGTTGCAGGTGTTCCATGGTTTCATCATCACAGTAAAAGAACTTCACTATTGGTATCACGTTGATATGAAACATGTGTCCGCTGTTCTTCATCGTATTTAAAATAAATTTTAGCACCTCGCAAATTTCAGGATTCATTCTTTCAGGCTCTTCGGCCATGTACACGCAAAGAATCCGAATAGCTGCATAGAGGAGGTTCTGGAAATTTTCAGGCAATGGGTCGGTTTTAAGTGAGATCGCTTTTATGAATGCCACCACCTCAATCATTGTACTTCGTACTTCCTCAATAGTGCGGATGATCTGAGCAGCGTTAATTTTCAGAAGATCTTGGGTTTTTAAGGCTATCTCGTCATCGTTGTTGACATTGTTTATGAAAGCTAGGAGAAGTTTCTCCATTAAGATGAACGTTGAGCCAAACTCTGGGTTGACCCAATGAGGCGGCTTCTCTTCAAGCAGTCGAGGAAGAACTACTCGAACTTCAATGCTCACCAGTTGCAACAGCAGAATCAAGAACTCTGAGTTATTCTGGTTCCAAGTGGCTTCGCATTTGATCCAGTCCACGTTGCCAAATGTCAGTGTCATCTGACCGGCCAGATTAAAGGCTTCATCCCGAAATTCGCCAAATAGGCGGCTACAGAACATTTCATTCACTGCATCGCGAAGCAGCTTTGCCCAGGCGTCATTCTTGATGGCGTCAATGTTCTTATGGCCAGACAGACAGAGACGAATGAGCTTGCAAAATCTGAAGCGTTCCCACGTTTTGTCATCGTACAGCTGCTGGCATAGCTGATTGAGAAACTCCACATCATTTGAAGGCATCGTTCCGGTTGTTGGGGTAGAAGCAAGTGAGACACAAAGACGCTGCTCTGTCTTTGGCAGTCTCCAAACATGTGCGACTCTGAGTCGACAAAATATAACAAAGAACCGTCATCTATGACGGGCGCTAGCGATGCCTACAAAAAAATGCGGCAAATATTTTAAAAAATGAATCTTATTTTGTGCATCAATCAGGAAACGAGTAATTTTATTCCGATTAAACGGAACATGAATCACAAGTAGCCTTTTGACCTTTGCTTGTGGCTATGTTTCTGAAACCTTGCACTGACTAAAGATATCGAGGCTGGTTGCTTGTTAGTTTATTAAAATGTCCACCAAGTGGCACACTACTCTGCATTTCAATCGCCAAAAAAAATTTGTCTTTTGCTGATGTGAGCCACATATTCTTAGAATTGGGCCTCAACAGGGATCATACTAACAAAGCCCAGCTGCAGCAAAAATAAGATTGATAAATACTTTTCCCTCGTCTACTACAAAGCAAGTTTCTGAAATGAACTGGCAACAGAAAATGCCGTTTCTTTTGCTTTATTCCACTGCTTTTACCATCGCATTTTCTGTTGCAACAAGTAAACTAAATTATTCTTTAAAAATCATTAGTAGTTTCTCAATTTAATTATTTTTTTCAGATTTTTCAGAAAGTGTTTGCAATTTCCTTTCTCCTGAACATTTTTTAATTAACGATTCTGATAGCAACGTTGCTTTAAAAGTTATCAACTTGAAAAACAACATTGACCTTCATGAATGTGCGTGGAAAATTGACCTACCAAAGTTTGATTCATATTTGGATTTGATCGAAATTGTTGGTGAACCAATGGACAAGTTTCGTGTATCTGGTTTCACTCTTCACGGAGAAAGTCATACTGAAACTCACCTTTTGCTTTTCAATGGCACTTTTTCAAGAGGACTTGTTAAGCTAGGGAATTATGATGTTATTTTGGTAGTTTTGTTGTTTTGTAGTGGCGAAAACTCAAGGAAAATTGATAAGCAAAGTTTTCAAGCAGTTTATTATAAAAGTTCTCCTATTTACCTTCAAAAAAGATTTGGCCAGATGACTTTTCCTCTTAACGAAGACAAATTAAAGTTTCCGTTTAACTATGACAAATTGGAGTTTCAAGCAGGAAAACACTTTGCTGATCAGTTGATTATGCTAAATTTCACTCGACTGCCAACGAATGCCAGTAACAAGGTGACCGTTGATGGCGTTCCAGTAAATGCCATCTCGCACACAATGTTCCTTCAGTCAATCCACGCGCCTGGTATTACCATTACACTGGATATGCCGCAAGTGGAAGTAATATCATTTCACTACTGGATCGTTAGTGGAAAGTGCAGTGAACAACTGCTGAACAAAAGCAAGAAACAGTGGATTATTTACCTATGTCAGAACCAAAATTAACGATCGTGAATAAAGACTGCTTGTTTACAGCTTTACTTTTATAAATAAAAAAAGATTTTTTACCTGAATGCAGTACAGTTTATTTAGTGTTTATTCAGTTGACTATTTAGTGAGTGCGTGCTATTGATTTGATTTCAAGGGTGCTTAAGATTCATTTCAAATCATACTAATGCACAAAAATGCAACGAATATTTTAAAAATGAATTTCATTAAGTGCATCAGCAAACAACAAACGATTTTATTTTGCTAATTAAATTTGAACAAAGCATTAATCGGAGTTAGTTTCTTGACCATCAGTTGTGATTAGGTTTTTTAAATCTTGCAAAGGCAGTTGATCTCGGGGCTTGTCAGTTTGTTAAAATGTCCACCAAGTGGCACACTACTCTGCGTATTAGCCCCAAAAACGTCTTTGTCCCTAGCTGTTGTGAGCCACAACTTTCAGAATGGGGCCTCAGCAGAGATCACAGTAACAGCAGCCTACTTGTTGCAACAAAAATAAAACTGATAAATATTTTCCCTACGTCTACTACAAAGCTGACATCTGCAATGAATTGGCAACAAAAACTTCAGTTTCTTTTTTGTTTTATTTGACTGTTTTAATCATTGCACTATCTGTTGCAACTGGTATGCTGAACTAACTTTGCGAATTTTTTTCAATTTTTATTTTTATTTTTAGATTTTTCTGAAAGTGTTTGCAATTACCTTGAACCCCCTGAAGAGTCGACTAATAATGTTTCTGATCGCAACATTGTTTTAAAAGTCACCAACTTAAACAATCGAACCGGCGAAAAATTTCCACGAAAGAAATGCACGTGGATAATTGAACGACCGAATTCGGAATCATATTTGGATTTGTTCAGAGTTGTTGCTGATTCAGAAAAATTATTATTTCTTGCAAATGGTATTAAAACTATAGGAGGACAACTTGTTGAAAATCACCTCGTTTTATCTTATGGCAGTTTTCCAAGAGGACTTGTTAAACTAGGGGATTACGATTTTGTTTATGTTATTGTGGCGTTTTCTCCTAATTCTCCCTACCACTTTGACAAACGAAGTTTTCAAGTAGTCTTTTATAAAAGTTCGCCTATTTACCTTCAACAAAAAACCGGCCAAATGAATTTTCCTGTTGATTTTAACAAAAACCCAGTTTTCGATAAGTTGGAGTTTCAAGCAGGAAAACACTTTGCTGATCAGCTGATAATGCTGAATTTCACTCGACTGCCAACGAATGCCAGCAACAAGGTGACCGTTGATGGCGTTCCAGTGAATACCACCTCGCACACAATGTTTCTTCAGTCAATCCACGCGCCTAGTATTACCATTACACTGGATATGCCGCAAAAGGAAGTAATCACATTTCACTACTGGATCGTTAGTGGAAAGTGCAGTGAACAGCTGCTGAACAAAAGCAAAAAACAGTGGATTATTTATCTGTGCCAGAAACACTAACGAACGAGAATAAAGAATGCTTGTTTACAACTTTACTCTTTTTAAGGCAAGAGTGCTTCGAACTTTTTAATTTTACATGTCTCTAATAGTTTCCTTGCAAAACACTCATTGTACATTAAATTTATACAAATTTCGGTTTTTGCTCCTAAAATTATGATTTTGGTTTTAAAATAATCTTAAAGACTTTATCTTGAATCGTATGGAGGGGTTTTGGAAAATATTGTTTTGGGATTTTTTAATGACCGATCAAAGTTGAAAAACTTGTTGACTTCAACTTCAACTCTTCGCAGAACAAAAACTAAACGAGATTTTATTTAAATTCTCCATACGATTCAAGATAAAGTCTTTAAGATTATTTTAAGACCAAAATCATAATTTCAGAAGCAATAACCGAAATTTGTATAAATTTAACGTAAAATGAGTGTTTTACATAGAAACTATTAGAGACATGTAAAATTAAAAAGTTCGAAGCACTCTTGCCTTAAAAACAAAGCAATTAAAAATATTGGCATTTGTTAAATATAAATATGTAAATTGTTCTGTACAAATGTTGCAATTTTGCAAAAACGCATTCTTGTTAAACAAAGCCATTTATTTTATGAATGAAGCAATTTTCAAACAAGAGTGTACTTTTTAAACTGCTTTTTTCTCTTGTTTTTGTCAACATTTTCAGACTGAATTGTTAGAATTGCTCTTTTTGTTTGAGTTTTGTTGTTGAATAGTTTTACCAAACAAATAAAAAAATAATTTTAAATAATTATAATCAATAGTTTTCAAGGATTTTTTTAAAATGTTTGTTTTACTTTTAGTGTGTGGCGCCAGCCACAGACGGCGTACACTCGCGTCCAGCTGACATGCACGTTCAGCCAACGTTTGACCTAACGCACATGTTCACCCACTGCTTGTCACACTCAATGCTTGTTACACACACATCACACACATCACATCAGGGTTCACTCTCTTGTCTCCCCACACAGTTCACCTTTGTCACCCATCACACAACAGTACATAAGCTACCGTAAGTTCACACACCACAGTCTGTCTTCAACACTTACCAGACATTGTCACTCTGTTCACCATCTCATCCACTTCTTCTTCTTCTTCACCAGTCTCCTCATCTCCACAAAAACCTCACCGATAGCTCATCCGCTACATTGGTGAGCCGGACTCACGCAACCTGGAGCAACCATCACCACCCAAGCCCAACTCCGTTTCCCTTCGTAAGCACCGAAGCGGAGCCCAGTTCAAGAAGGAGACAGTTCCACCGAAGAAGAGGACAGCAAAGCCGGCGCCCAGAAAGTCACACATCTTCAGCGGCAGCATCACCACCATCAACAAACATTGCGTCATGGCACCGCCAACCCCAGCAACTGCACAGACCGGCTACCTCAAGGTGCCCAAGTTTATTCCTCATGCCCCGCTCGTCTGGGTTCAGCTGTGCAAAGCACAGTTCGAAGTACTTCAGATCACCGACGAGCAGCAGAAGTACAACCGCATCCTCTCCAGCCTCAGCCCTGAGGTCATCGTGGCTCAGGTCGGCGATCTCATCGTCACCCCTTTCGCCGCCGGCCACCTAGAGCAACTCTTCGACACCATCGTCGAGGCCTTCTCCGTTTCAGCCATCAAGCGGCTGCGAGATGTGCTCGACAACGAGGAACAGGGCGACCGCAAGCCTTCAGTCTTCTACAAGTCGATGCGCACCAAGGTCAAAGACCTGAACGTCTCTGACGACGTCTTCTACGACCGCTGGATCTCTCGGCTGGACCCTCAGATCCAGACCACCATCGCTGCCGCCAAGCCTATCGCTGGCATGACCATCGACCAGATACTGCAGATCGCCGACAACGTCTACGACCACTTGTCCTCGACGCGTAGCAGCACCAGCACCGTCTCCGCCATCGGCCAACGCCAGCAGCACCATTCCCGCGGCCGCTCATTCTCTCGCAACCGGTCAGCGTCGCGGGACAGCCGAGGCA
>JAALOO010000088.1_pt1 | contig 74089 bp, 49 predicted proteins | sample 7257641 | NCBI WGS metagenome assembly JAALOO01 (sample SAMN14085613, study PRJNA598686) | mite metagenome | biome: ENVO:01001000; feature: ENVO:01001002; material: ENVO:01001226; isolation source: single female mite from University of Michigan culture on fish food culture... ...
TGAACAGCTAACGACCGCGAGGTCTGACGTGACTTGGCCAGTGTCAACGTCCGTCGACGAGGGTCTCGCGAGCGAAGCGAGCGGGACCCGAGGAGACGGACGTTGACACTGGCCAAGTCACGTCAGAGATTGACGGTAAAATATAATTGGTAAAATCAGCCTAAACTAACTGACAGACAACAGCTACACAGCCGCCCGCCACTACTTTGGCTTGCCAAACTATTTTTGTAAGTTTAAAATTCAAATTTTACAAGCAATGTCATCTAACTGATTATAACATTTTGTAGGTATTCAGTTTTTAAGTGTGCCTACATTCAAGTTCCTATTCATTTACACTTCGACTTTCAGGCGCCATTTTTGGCGCAAGGTTCAACCTAACACAAAACATTTTTGTGAATTATTAGTGCTTATTCTTTTTGTGCAAAAGTTATCACTTTCTTTTTTGTGCATTCTTTTTTTTATCTTACAATGATCATTTCTATACTTACAACCAAAAAGCGAGTTTCGTTTTCTGACATTTTTCAACTTGACAATCGAACACCAATTGAAGCCACCAGCAATAGCAGCCCAAGTGCTAAAATTTTAGGCGTTTCCTGGCTAACATCTCACCCACATCGATAATAGATTCACAATTTCAACTAAAGAAACCGAAATTTAAATTTTGAGCCATTTTCAGGTTAGTAAAAACGTTTTCCAGTTCTAATGTTTTTCATCATCGGCACTTTAGAACCAACTTAAATGTTTTTGCTGACGCGACACAAACTCTTATCAATATATCTTCCTCACTCTCTCACTTGATAGCATCTGTCAACTAATCTTGACAGCTTCACATGTTCACTCTTTAATACGCAGCTAAATATTGTTGTCGTACAATATTTGCACTTTTTATTAAAAGTAAAAGCTGCATAAACACTTCTACTTTGCAAGTTTATTTATATAGTTTTCTGGTAGGTTTCTCTCGGATAAGAAACTTGAACCACATTTTTGAGAATTGAGTAAAATGAGCGTTTTTCTATTGAAAATAGTTGTTACTCGAAGTGACATATTTGCCCCTGTAATTGCTGCACCATAACTCACCTTTAGTATTGTCACTGCTGAAAAAAAGACAGTTAGAGTGACGTTGAGTCTGATTACAATCAACAGCTAATCAAATGCTTTCCTGTTACCGTCTCTAAATGCTCCATAATTATGGATTAAAAGCAGAGTACATTGCAAGAACAGGTACTTACTTTTACCAGCAGCACTATGTACTTACTTTAACTCTCAAGGTTATATAACGTAACTTCTTTTTTATTGTTCTTTCTCTACACAACCATAAAATGAACTGTACTATCTGCGCTTATCATTGCAATATCCATTTAGTCAATATTATGTTATGCATTAACTTAGTTTTGCTACAACTGCTAATTGCCTACTATTAAGAGACCAAATTTCAAGAAGAGGGGTATCATTTAGGATGCGCTTATACAATGTCTAATCTGGCGATGATGGAATTTGGTACAATTCCAGCAGCACCACCAAAGCAGTGCACAAATCACTGGTCAAGGGCACAGTGTTTATTTGTGGGTGACCTTTGTTAGCACCTTTCTGCAGCGGTTACTGCGACAATTCACTACAGTGGAAGTGGCAATGCAGTCTCATCAAGTGGGCAATCTACTGTAAGGAAAACTGGTGGTGAACCAGTTCCAAAGGGTTCAGCACTGTATTAGCACTGCTGCAGTCAGTTATCAGGGGAAGAGCACCAGTACATGTGTTGTTGATGCTACCACAAAGACACACAAAGGACAGGCACACACACTCCCACTGGAAAGCGTTTCCATATGCAGTCTGGTGTAATAGCGGCACAGCCACAACCGCTGCACCTCGGTTGACGACGTCAATCGTTGGAGGCGCTCAAGACTAATGATAAGATGTGCTGGTTGGGGAGACACAATTGCTGTTTTTGGTAAAGATGCTGCTATTGCAGCACAGACGTAGGAAACGCAGAGAAAAGGACCGCATATGCTTAGTAGTGTGGAACTGAACAATCGTGCGGTCAGAAACGACGCAATGCACGGCACATCATTTAGAACTGACACTCATTCTAACCTTTATCGTTTGCACACAGACCTCAACTTGACCGCAGTACTTTTCGCTGATTGAACAACATGCCTCGACACAGTGACATTGTCTATGGTTATAACGCCAATATCAACAACAAGAAGAAGTGATAGGCGTCAAATGGTTCAGTCAAGTAAAAGGGGACACAGGCCAGTTGACAGTTGTGGTGGCACATTAGTAGCCAGCAGTAGTCCGCATCATTAGCATCCTCATCCACCAACCGTTCACCATCTACCGTTTATCGTCCCTTCATCACCATCGTCGTCATCATCGTCATCGTCGTTGTCTTAGTGCTCAGTGCGACTCACAGATCTGCCGCCGCCGCACTTATCAGGAACTGTCCGAGTCTCTCTCTCCACGCCCCTCTCAACTCAGAGCTGCTGCGGCTGTTGTTGTTGTAAGCCCGCTCTCAGCGAGACTGAGCGCTCATCACCGTCAGCAACTAATCAGTGGCTCATCGCTCAAGACTATCTCCAGTGCTGATTGACATTCGCTGGCAGTGCTCTCTATCTTTCTCGGTGTACAGAACGGCGACTTGAGCAGTTAGCAACGAGCCCTGGCCAGTGCTGACCACCATTCAGGCACTCCCTCACTCACTCATTCACTCAATCATTCTATGAATCGCCTTTCCCTTCCTGTTTTAGAGGAAATGGTAAAGTCAGAAGGCACGGTCACACCGTAGACTGAGCATCAGTAGTACCGATCACGCACACACCTACACTGCATTTCATTCGTACTGATATTCTCCTGTTTGCATTTTGTGCCCCTGTAAACTGACAGCCTATCAGTGCTCCTCTTATCGACAATAGTGTCTTAAGATAGGACAGCCATCTCCCTTGCTGCCAATCTGACGAGCCTAATTAGTCCGCCTGCCTGCGATTAATTGAGCGCACCACTGCTGCCCAGTGGGTGAACACAGCTGCAAACAGTGTCTGGTGCACCTTCAGGTGAACAAAAGAACCGCCATTGCAGAGACAGTGTTTCTGACCAGTGTACGAGTGACATGTGACACGCTACCTTTCATGTTCTCTTACAAATATACGTCCAGTGATCAGACATTTACAGCACTGTGCTCTTTGTGATGTATCGTACCTAAATTAAACCTCGACTGCCCGTTATCATCATCAACACCACAGCACCAACTGCGCCACTACCTGATTCCTGATTTGAAGAGTGTGAAAACATGGAATCAGCTGACGGTGTGTCCATTGATCCACGTGCCAACCAACGGCCGTACTCTGCCATGGACTCTCAGTCGGACGAACTGTCCGAACAGATGAGACAACTAGTGCCTGTCAACTCAGCATCCGTCGATGATGACGATCAAGTGGAAGACTCAGAGGCGGCAGAGAAGGGCCACCTCGCAATACCTGAAATCATTGAGACGTTGAAAAACTTGGCCGCTTGTAAAGAAAAACTTTTCAAATGGGAGCAGTCAGTTTCAAATTTGGAGTCGATTCCGGATTCTGACCCGAATAAAAACCATTTGATGGAGATTATTGACTTGTAAGTACTGCAGATTATATTTTAAAAACCCTTTTAAAACTAACTAATGTTTTTAATTTAAAAGTGTTGAGAATAATAAATCATCAACAAAAGAGAAAGCCATCTATCTGTATGAGCAGCTAGGCCTAAAGTGTCGTCAACATAAAAATTATATTGGTGAGCTCATTGTAAAACTTGGGAAAAATCTAATTGTATTAATTTCTTGTCAAAAGGTGCTGCAAAGGCTTTTGAGAGAGCAGCCAGTTTGAGGCTGGACATCTCCGACCTAAATGAAAACGGAGACAATCGCGAAGCCATTGTCACCTCAACCATTCGCTACCTTGAGTCGGCCATCGACAACTACGATGCAATTCACAAGTTCAAGCACGCAGGCACACTGCACTATCGTTGCTCAAAAATTCTCAAAATGATGAACGCCTCGCACGAAGAGGTGGACAAGCACCATGAGAAGGCGCTGGAATACTTTACCAAACCTCATCATGAGCTAAAGCACCGAAAGAGAATTGATGTAAGAATTGCTCTGTTTTTTGGCTGACCAAACAAATGCTAACAATTTTGTTCAGGGCATTAAAATAAGCTGCTACTCTTCGTACAGTACGCTGGCGCGAATGCATCACGAAATTGAAAAGTTCACCCACACGACGACGACCACAACGACGAACACTATCAAGTTTCACTCGGACAGCTACCACTCAGAGGACAGTGACTCAAACCACTCGACGACACCACCTCCATCCTCCTCAGGTTCGGCCAACGGCCCACTGACACCGGCGATACAGTTCTATGGAGAGGTAGGACAGACAGCTCCCTCCAGACAGGCTGCAGTCAGCAGTACAAGTGACACTAACTGATGATTTTGTTACCTTTGCTGACACAGGACCGAAACCAGGAGTACCACCACCCGCCAGCGGACAACTTCTTTGACAGCTTCATGGAGGATGGCGGCTTTGTCTTTGATCAGCCGCCGAGCCGAGCAGCTGGCACAAGTGCCGGCAAAGTGCGAGTGGGCTCGAGCGTTGAGAGCGCCAGTGGCCCCAGTGGTCAGGGGGCGGCTTCTCGAGAGCACTCTTCACAGCCATCTGCAAACAGTGGTGCACCGATGAGCGGAATGTTGGAGAAGACGCGTGCTCCACCGGCGAACACCGCAAACCGACACCACAGTAGCAGCAGCAGCAGTAGTCATCACTTTGCGAGTCACCACGAGTCGCTGGCTGCAGTGAAGGACCATCACCACCACTACCACCACCACCTGGCAAAGAGCAGCGCCCACCACAGTCGCCACCTGCAGTCCGGTCCCAGTGGCTCCTCTGCCGCCTCCTCCTCTTCGTACTCCTCCTTTGCCAAGTCGCACCACAAATCGTCCATCTCCTCCAGCCTAGCCAGTGCCACTCTGCCGCACTCCTCCTCGTCGCTGAGCTCCTCGCTGAGCGCGGCACTGCACGCCAGTCAGGCGCTGCACAAGACCACCTTTCGCTGCATTGAAGATCGCATTGAATCGGCGAGAAAGCTGGTGAAAAAGCTACACAAACTCTGTCCCTTCTACGAGGTGAGCACCAACGGCGATGACGCCGGTAGGGTGTACTGTCGGATCTGTGATCGATTCCTCGGCGCCGTCAGTTCAACGCTGAAGAACCACGTCAACACGCAGGAGCACAGACAGGCGTACGAGGACAGTCAACAGCCACCAGGCACGACGACGACGGGAAGTGGTGCTGCACAGGGCACCAGCTCTGTCTCCAATTCAGCAAGCGGCACAGCATTGGCCAGTGCGGCAGCTCCAGCAGTAGCTTTGCCTGGAACGCATTCTCAGTTGACAGTGCCGGTATCGGCAGCCACCTCATCGTCTGTCAGCACTCAGCTTAACTCTTCCTACCAGCAGTCCACCGCCAACCAAAGCCAAGGCAATCAGTGCAGTGACGGCAGCTTGGCCAACTACGCCCCCAGCCACCAGTCATCAGGAAAGCCAAACTACGGCAACACTGGCAACGTTCTACAGCAGGGCAGTGTGGCACTGTCGCCATTTATGCTGCCTCAGGCCACCAACCACTCACTGCCCTACCAGCCATCGATGCAGTCACTGGACGGTGCACTCCAAAAAAGCGCCCACATCTCTGCCAAGTACATGGACTTTGAGATGAGTGGTCCCAACGGCAACCTCGATGCTAGCATGCAGCTCAACTCGAGCAGTTGGCAGGCAAATCAGAATGCTGGTGGTGCTCAAACTTACTCATCGGAAACTCAACCACAACAACAGCAGCAACAGCAGCAGTATCTGTTTGGTAATGTCCCGAACAGCATGTCGCTGAACAATTTGCTCACTTTCACTGATGCAGTTGTGAATGGCGCCGGTGGTAGTGGTGAGATCAGCACTGCCGGTGCTGGCGCAACTGCTCCAATGTCCTCAAAGCAAGCAATGGCCGCTCTGATGCAGGGTCACCCTCACTACGCAATTCCTTCATCAACAAGCTCAAACATCACTTCAACTGGCACACCTGGCAATGCACCTGTGCTTGCGTATCAGTGAACAGTCATCTTGTTCTTACTAGGTCATAATAAATAAGTACTACATTCATCAACATGTCACTCATACTACCTGTAAAGCATTTACAAAGTGTACAAATAAACGGTGAAGTGACATGATCACCTGTAGAGAAAATCAAATTTGTGTTGTATGTGTTAGCGCACGAGCGCAAGATTTCGAGGCAGACCCAGTGCAGCGAGACGATCCACATTAGCTTGACACTTTTTCAGATCACTGACTATCTTCTTGAGCTGAAACTTGATCTGGTTCAAGTCAAAATTATGCTTTCCCACAGCCTTGTTGATCAGCTCAATTTTCCTCTGCAGCTGGGCGTACTGCAGTGGAACACTGCCAGTGTTGTGCACCAGACTGCTGTACTTAAAGCGGTTTTGAGCCAGCAGGAAGGCCACTTTGAAGATGAAAAAAATGACGTACTCGTCCTTGCGCGTCAGACGCCGCCCTTGGTTGTGTCCCTGTCGACTGAGGACCATTCTCAGCCAGTACTGGTCAATGTGAAGAATGGCGTAGTAGCGCCATGTGCGTTGAATTAGGTTTGCCGCTGGATTCAGACAGAGAATCTTCTGGCGACTGTCCTGCAAACGCAGCGCCACGGCCGAGCCGATGATGGAGCTAGGAAGGGAGAAGACAGTGTAGCCACAGAGGACAAAGGCGGCAATGAACAGCTTGCTGATAGGCAGTGTGATCTCCACATCGCCATAGCCAATGGTGGCCAGGGAGATGAAGCTGAACCAGGCAGCGTCAAAGAGTGAGCTGATGCTGTCGTTGCAGTACAGCTCAAAAATGTAAATGCTGTAGGTGGCCACTGTGAGGACGATAGTGTAGAGGACCATGGCCATGACAAGAAGTGTCGCATTCTCCTGCACCACCGAGATAAAGTGCTTCAGCGTGGGGCTGAAGATGCGATAAGCCTGAAAGAGCAACAGAAAGTGCAGTATTCGAATGGTGGCCGCAATGGGACGGTTGGAGATTGGCCCAGCAATGACCAGAAAGGTGAGCAGTGTTGTGCAGAAGCCGTCATTTATTCGGGAGATTGCGTTCCGGCGGAGGTGACGAAGAAGGGCGTGCATTAGGTCGTAGTTGACGTTGCAGTTGACGACAAAGAGGCGTAGTATCCACTCGATGACTAGAATCGTCAGCAGAGTCGTGTCCCAGAAGGCAATTATGTGTGTCAACTGGCGACGCTTTACATCCGCCATGCCAAAGTCCAAGGCCATGTTTAGGCAGAAGCAGTTGATGAAAAGCATCAGGAGGAGTACGAGGTGGTAGAGGTAGTAGAAGCCAGCTGGCAAGTGCAGACCACAGTAGATCTTAACTTTAAACTGATGCATCAAACTTTGATTGCAAATGAGACTATGATCGGCAAAACTGATGGAAGATTGATTCCTGCTGCCTGATTGCCGCAACTTCATCTTTGATCGACAAAGAGATTGGTCTAAAAATAAAAACATGCATTTTTTTCTTTTAACTAACTTTTGTACTTTTAGAACTTTTAAAAAGTAATTTTAATTAAATTTATCGAGTTACTGTACTGATCTGTACTAATAAAAGTTCAAGTGGTTGTACACCTTTGATAATGAATCTCGCCTTGAATGGTAAAGTTATTCCAAACATTTTTAAACGACATGCATAACGTACTATACGAGTGTCAGCATTTTTCCAAAGTTTGTTTTTGTGCAACTTTTGCAGAAAACACATGTGATAATCTTGTGCCGATCTACTGACCAGGCCAAGTTCATCTCCGGTTTGAAGATGCTATCTAAACTGGACCTCATTTCTCGTATTGTTTCAAAGTCGCAGATCAACGTAGCAATCAAATCCGCTTTTGCTGCTCCTGCTAAAGTTGCTGGCGGCCAAGCAGTCGGCAAAAAACGATTTCGTCTACCGGTGGAGCAAGATGTGTCCAAGCTGATGGCCAATTGCTGCGGTGCCAACTATCGCAAAGACGGCGAGGAAATCAAGTTGAAAGATGATTCAGAATACCCTGAGTGGCTTTGGAAGATGCCTCTTAAGCCACGACGACTGGAAGAGTACGATCCAGCGACCAAAGAGTACTGGGAAAGGGCCGAAGTGGTTGGAAGACAACGGGAATACAAACTGAAGAGTTTGGCACCGGTAAGTTTCATTTCATTTCATTTTTATTTTGGAATATAACTGGGGTTTTTTCAGAAAAACGTAATGATCATCAACAACAGGATGGTAAAGGACATGGAACTTAAATACCGCCGACGTTTTCGAGCTCTCGCCAAGTATCACTACAACGCTGGCTATGATATCATTGAACACCACGAGCGTGATGATGTCTGGAATATGCACATGAAAGAACGGTACACTTTGCCTAATACACCAGAAAAGCATTTCTACCCTGGAATCGACAAAGTTAATTTGCCCGTTTCCGTTTCCAAACAACTCCGCTTTAGAAAGTACCCCAAAGTCGGTCACTTTGGCTTATAAATAAATTCAATATAGTTTATACTTGTTTTAGTTTTTTATTGCAATTTATCAAATTAACAAAATACAAAAAATCAAATAAAACTGGGTCCACTTACCTGCAAGAAAAAATAAATCAAATTAGTCAATGCAACAATAAAAAAGGTAAAAGCTTTCAAATGTGAATCAGTTTAGAGATTCTCTACAAATTATGATTTAGAATAGCGTATTTGATTCATCACCAGAAGCAAAGAGAAATGGCAAATGATAAAGATTCGTTACCTTCAAATGATGGTCTTCGAAAACGGCATGGTGGGAAGTCGAGATCATCTGTAATAAAAAATATCAAAAAAATTAATCTACTGTTTGGCCGATGTCTAAACAAGCAAAACACAAATGTACACTATTTTGTAGTCAGATAAGGGACAAATTGAGTTTTTCTAATCAGAATTGATTCATTACTCTAGCCTATCTCAAATTCATCACGCAGTTTACAGAGTAAACTAGTGAATAACAAAGTCACATACCTTAAAACTGCCAAAAGTATAGCTGTAACACAAGTTATCTGTAAAAGAAAACCTCAAATTAGTAAATTTTTCACAAAAAGGCAATTAAGTAAAAAATAAGAAGAATGATCAGTAAAGGTAACTTGTTATTCCGCATTATTGTCTGGGAAGGTGTCCTAAGTTTGTCATCATTTCGCTAAAGCTCAAAATACAAAAGTTTAAACACTTACATTATGTGCCGGAGACATTGCTAGACCAAACTGTTGACCAATTAACAATCTGCACAAAAAAGCACTGGTTAGCAAACTGAAAAAATAAAAATTTTAAAGTAGACAAGAATCAGCTAATCAGTAAAGGTAACTTTTTGTTCCGCATTATTTTCTGGGAAGGTGTCCTAAGTTTGTCATCATATTCTAACACTAAAACTAAACTAATTTCAAAAATGCATACCTTGTTTGGCCGTTGCGATTGGTGAATAGTGTGCGAGAAGTGTCTCCATTCTGAAATAAATCAAAGACAACAATCAGAACACAAAGTGCGAAAACGATTGAATGATGAGCACACTGATATCGATCAGAATATAAAGTTATATCACTTTGACTCATAAAAGATGTCAGAAATAATAAATAAATTGCACATCATTGTGATAAAACAGCCGCAAGTTACAGATGGTTTAACTTACGAAAATCTGAAAATAGAAAAGGATTTGAATTAATACTTGAGAAACGTAACTGTTTGATATAAAACACGTGAAGAATCAGGAAGGGACAATTGAGTTTTATATAATCAGTGATTATCATTACTCTAGCCTATCTCAAATTCATCATTTGCAAAAGAAGCAAAAAAATTAAAAGTTTAACTTACCAAAGGAGGAAAGCCTGGAGACGTCTGTTCTTGTTCAGGTGAAGATTGAAAATGAATGGGGATCCGCCGGATTCTTTAACTCGCACGTGGGCTAAGGGGGCTATTTTAAGAGAGCACATTACCAATTTGAGCCGTAGTAATAAAATAGTCGCTTATAAAGCTCCGCCCTCCTGTCGCAGACTTGTTTTTGTGATTTTTGCCGGGATATCGCGCGTTCCCAACTTTGAAAATCATCAGAAATGAACATGAATCGAGAACACCTTTACTCTCTACTTAACTACAAGGTTTCCGTTACGAGCCACTCCAAACTTCAAGAAGGGTATTTGGTGTCAGTTGATCCTGTCACATTGACCATCGTTTTGTACGATGACATCAAAGAATCTTTAACTATGATTTTGCATCATGCGATCAAGTCGATTGAAAAGTGCGATCAACAGATTAAAAGCTTTGAATTCAAAAAGTTTTGTTCAAACTTTTTTGGTAAAGTTGGAGAGGCGGCAAAAACGTTTACTGCTGAAGAACTACAAGAAAGGAGGCAACGAGTGCTTGATTTGCTGCACTCAAACAATGTGCCTGTTGAGGACCAGGATGATCTGCTAATTGCTGCTTACTCGGTGTCAATCACTCCACCATACACTGAACTGGACTGCCAGTCAACGAACGCAGTTGTTCTTAAGCGAATTCAAAACATCATTAAGCAAGAAACACAAAGGTAACATATTTTTAATTTATTTATTATTTGACATTGTGAAAACCTTTCAATAAATATAATTTGGTGCGCTTGTTGAAATGTTCAGCGGAAGTGCTTTATAAAGAAGTGAGTGAGTGGTCCCTGGACATTATCGGGAATCACAAGAGTACCAGGCTATTGCTGGTAAGAAGAATATGGTGTGTTGATAGCATTAAATTCATTAAATCTCTAAATTCTATTAACAGTTGACGGTGAACGGAATATTTTTGGTCTGAGTGGACAGAAGATAGACTTGTTTGAAGTTCGGCCTAATGAAGAAACCTGATGGACATCTTCTCTTCAACGTCAGTACGCTCCAGCGTTTTACAGAACTCAGAGAATGTGATGCACTGGTCGCCGTCCTTGTCCGCCTCCATGATCGTTCGGTCGGCAATGTTGGCCAGCTGCTCGGTGGAGATGTTCGAACCGACCATCATATGAAGAACCGAGAGGAGTTCATCGCGGCTGATCTTCTCATCGCCGTCCAGGTCGTACATTTTAAAGGCAAAGCGAAGCTTATCCTCACGCGAGTTAAGTTTAGACTCGCGATTCTTTTTGATGGGTCTGAAGCTGGCTAGTACTCGCATAAACTGGCGAAAGTTAATTCGCTCATCGTATGATTCATTTTCAGTGAAGAACGCCTGAACAATGCGGTCTCCGAGTGGGTTGATCGCCAATTCGGGAATTCGCAAAAAGTCCTCCCGACCTAAAGTGCCATTGTCGCCCTTGTCCAGGCTGGTGAATCTACTGTACAGTCGTTCAATTTGTGATGCACTGACTGTTGAGGATGAGAAGGAAAAGGTTATAAAGTTGTAAACACCAAATTCACCTGCTCAAAAACTTACAGCCAGTCTCATTTTGGATGGCGCTAATTTCTTCATCCTGCAGCATCAGCGACGACTTATTGCCCATGGTTAGAGTGGTGCCTATGTGTGCTCTGGTGGTCAAGATCGGGTGAACACGTAAAACAGCCCAGTGGCAGCAAGTGGGTAATCAGCGAAAGTGGGTAAGAGAACGAGACGACGAGACGACGGCAGCTCGAGCTGAAGACACTGCTGATGGGGCTGATGAAGATGGTGCCAGTGCTGGTGGGAAGTGTATGAATGCAGGCGATTGTTGTGAGTAGGTACACACTGTCGTCGGCTCGATCGGTACGACTGGCTGGTGGTGGTGAGGCAGTGTGGCCAGCAGTCGATAGGGAGAAGACACCACACATCAGCTCGTGCACTTTGCAGTTCGAGTCCGTCAAGGCAATCAGATGGAGTCGGTGCAGCACACAGCCAGTAAAGAGAGCACTTCTCCCCCCAAATAGACAACTGTACAAACATGCGCGCTCAACAGTGGTACACAGAACGGTTTTAATGGTTTAACGGCTCAATAAAATGTTTTATAAGAATTACAATGGACAAGTATAAAAGAGATTGAAAGTAAAGGAGACTACTTATTCAAATTACTAGTAAGAATCTTCACTTTGCCAGGCATATTTCGGCCCATTTCCGTGTCCTTCAGCGCCTTCAACAAGTCCCGCTCTCGCTCAGTGGCCAGCTTTTCCTTGAGAAAGATCGACAGTGCAGTCTTTGAAGCGGGACCGCGTCGGGTGTTACCGGGAATGATTTTCACTTTGTACTTGTAGGCGTTCATCGCCGAATACGAGCCACAAACGGGAATAGCATACAGAAGCTGGTCTTCAGGGTTGGGACTGTGCACCAACGAGTTGAGGATTTTCCTGGCGTCCAGTTCACGCTGCTTTGGGTCGGCCACTGCACCTTCATTCTCCTCATCGTCTTCCTCTTGTTCTTCGAGCACTTCCTGCTCGCCGCCTTCCGGAACCGGAGCTTCAGTAGCTTCACTTTCTTTCTCCTGTTGGGCTGCTACTGGCTCCACCACTTCCGCAGGTTCAGACTTTTCTGCTGGTTTTTCTGTCGGTTTTTCCACGACTTCCTCCTCCTTGACTGCACCACCTTTTTTGGCTTTCTTCTTCTCAGCTCGTTTGTTCTGTTTCGCCTGTTTCTCCGATTTTTTCACCGTCTTCTGATCAAATACTTTAACCTTTTTCACCGCCACACCAGTAGTCACAATGGTGTAGTCGCTTTCAGCTTTTGAAGTTGTATTATCTTCACTGACGGAATCACGTGTGAGGGGAATCGCAGTATCGGGAAATGCTCCATCGTCGTCCTCTTCATTACTCGCTACAGGCGATCGATTCCAGTTCTCCTCTTTCACCGCTTCCTCTTTGATCACCTTCTGGCGCCTGTCAATGCTCTCCTCGTCAATTCGAAAGAGAATCCCAAAACCAAGAATCAAATTTTGCAATGGAATAAAGTTCTTCTTGCCACGAATCATAAATGAGCCCACTGACAAGTACTGACCGCTGGGAGCCGTTTTCTGCACCTGATGCGAGTACACCCAGTAGGCGGCAGAGACGACTTTCGCTTCCCAAGAGGCGCTGAAGCAGATGGCCAGGTTTGCTGCCTCATTCAGCGTTTTTGGGGGTATCTCCGCGTCAGTGTGGTTCTTGATCACCACCGAGGAGGCACCGTGGATGTCTGCGTGCACGTAAATGTCATCCTTGTCTAGGTGCCTCTTCACAATCACCTCATTCTGCTGGGCGTCTCGTCCGGCGATCACTAGGTAGCCTTCGGAGCTGATGAACCAGAAGAACTTTTCAAACCAAAGCACCTTCCGTGCCAAAACAATGTTTGTCTTTATGGTCGTTTCCTTCAGCTGTTGTTTCACTTTGCGTTCCACATTTTTGAACGCCTTTTCGGTGTGGTCGATTGTCTTTTGCTCCTTCTTTGCGGCATCTTTTCGGTGTTCGTAGAACCGACGAGCATTGGCGTATGCGGAAAGACCAATGTCAATTTCTATCAGCTTTGAGTTTCCCTTCGTTTCAGTTTCATATGGGTCGTCAAGGCTCATCACAAAGCTGTTTTTGTCAAGTTTGAGATCCTTAATCTTTGAGGCAATCAAATCACCGTTGTCCTGTGCATCTCGAACAATTTCAGAAATCATCTCCCAGGAGTATTTGTTGGCTATAGCACTTCGCAGAACCGATATGGCTCCATCCACAAGCTCGATATTGCTTTCAATTAGCTGCGCCTTCTCGTTGTCCACTTCTTGCATTTTGGACAGGTTCTCCAAACGAGCTTCATGATCTCTTTTAATAGCGTCGAGCTTTTTCATAGCATGTTTTTCCTGTTGAACGACTTTTGACTCAATCTTTTGTCCTTCAATTTTGGAGTAAAACAAATCCACAGCCTGGTTAAAACTTTCATATTCCTCAAACGAAGCCTTTTCATTGATGTACTGAGTAAATAGATATGGCTGAAAATCGTCGTAGGTGGTCAATTGCTCCTCGGAGTTGGGACGCTTCTCGATTTTTGTAATAATGTATCCTTTTGTGCAGTTATTACGAAAGAAGTCCACTTGGCTTTCAGCGTAAGCAAATACTTTCTCGAGTAGCTCAATGTCTTCTTTGGTAACTTTGAACTTGTTAACATTGGTGTCTTTGAAATGCAGCAAGCAATGTTCAAGCAAAGAAGTTCCATAGGGGAAGATGGGATTGAAAAGCTTCTTAAAATTTGTGTCTTTTGCATCGGCAATAATTTGCTCAATTTTCTGACGAGAGATGATGTCCTGGCCGGCAATGTACACTTGCTTGTTGATAGGATACTTTTCACGAACAGCAATGTTGATGTTGGTTTTGTTGTCCATGTAGACGCGAACCAGACTGAGGATGTTGTAATCTTTATCCGTAAGAATAATGTTTCCTTTGCTGTAAAATTCCACAATCACATGGCAGGTAAATTCGTTTATGCCGAACTGCATATCAATGACTCGATCAACGCCGATCTGGTTGATGCTTTCCAGACGCTTATTGCGAAGGTGTTTTCGCAGTTTCATCGTAAAACCTGACGGATTGTCATTCTTCGGCCAGTTGAACTCCGTCAGATGCAGTCGATTGCCGGACTCAATGATCAACATCTGCTTCAGGCTTTCCTCATCCGATGTCTCATTCCCGGTTTTGGCAAAACGAAAAATAAACGTTTTGGTGTCGACGTCATAGATTTGGTTGACTCGAGTGCCAAGCAGCTTATTGCGAATTTCCGGGAGAATCGCAATTATATCTAAAGTTGAAAATCGGAGTTTCATTTTTCAAAGCTGTGTTGAGTCGGTGCTAGGACAGAATATCTGGGTTCCAGATTCTGGAAGTGATGATGAGGCAATCGAGTGAAAAAATCGTAAACAAGAGAAGCCGACACTATTTCAACAGCAATCAGTTGAAGCTGCTACCAACAAAGTGTCGGCAAAAAAACTTCAATCAAATCAAATCAAAGCTTTCTTTGAATGTAACCCAAACTTAAAGAATGTCAAAGAGAAAGTTAGAAGAAGAAGAAGAAGTGGTCGAGTCGGAAGAAGATGACAAGCTTTACCTGAACCGAAAAGTCGATGAGCGAAGTCACCAGTGTCCATACCTGGATACGATTAATCGAGGCGTGCTGGATTTTGATTTTGAAAAGTTGTGCTCAATTTCCCTTTCAAAGATCAACTGCTACGCTTGTCTTGTTTGTGGAAAATACTTTCAAGGTTTGTTTGACTTTTTATTTAATAAAACACCTTTTAATTAAATTCGTTTAAGGTCGAGGAATTGGCACGCACGCATACTTGCATTCAGTCTCATGTGGCCATCATGTATTTTTGAACCTGCAAACTCTCAAATTTTACTGCTTGCCTGACAATTACCAAATCATTGATTCTTCACTTGATGACATCATCTACGTTTTGAAACCCACTTTTACAGTAACTGAAATTAATGAGCTGGACAACAATAGCAAGCCCTCTATCGCATATGATGGCACATCATATCTACCCGGCATTGTTGGATTGAATAACATCAAGCAAAATGATTACTGTAACGTTATTCTCCAGGCACTGTCTCACGTTAAAGTTATTCGCAATTTCTTTCTGTTGGACAGTAACCTCGATGCATTCGGACAGAAAAGATCAGATTTGTTAGTGCAACGATTTGGAGAACTTTTGCGGAAGTTGTGGAATCCGAAAAACTTTAAAGCACATGTTTCGCCTCATGAAATGCTTCAAGCAGTGGTTTTGTACTCTCAAAAGAAGTTTCAGATAACCCAGCAAGGTTTGTACAAACTTCATTTTACTGCTTTAATTTAAGCTAACTTTACTTTTTCAGGTGATCCAATATTGTTTCTCAATTGGTTTCTAGTTTCCCTTCACAAACACAAACACCTTGAAGTAAAAGGTCCTAAAGGCAGCTCTTCAATCATCCACAAGACGTTTTTAGGATCCATGAAAACGTACACTCGCAAAGTGATTCCAATTGATCGTTCCATCGAGGAAAAACTGGCTTTAATGGAAAGCAAAGAGTATGGAGAAAAGTGCGAAGAAGGCCAATTTCTGTATCTCACACTGGATCTTCCACCTACGCCTCTCTTTCGCGATGAAATGAGCGAGAACATTATTCCTCAAGTTCCCCTTAGCCATTTGCTTGCTAAGTTTGACGGAATAACCGAAAAAGAGTACAAGACGTACAAGGACTCTTTTCTCAAGCGCTTCGTTATTACCAAATTCCCGAAATATCTCATTCTGTACATCAAGCGGTTTAACCAGAACACGTTTTTTCTCGAGAAAAATCCCACTATTGTCAACTTTCCGGTAAAGAATGTCGACCTATCAGAGCTACTTGAGCCAGAGAGTCGAAAAGATCAAAATGCTTGCTACGATCTCATCGCAAACATTGTTCACGAAGGTGCGCCAGAGTCCGGCAAGGGCACCTATCGCATTCACCTTCTTCATAAGGTAAGTGCGAAATGCCATAAAAAATATGCTTTCTCATAATTCATGTCACCTCAATGCAACTATATGCTCACGCTCTTCCCCTTCTTTTCCACTTCAGGGAACTGGCAAGTGGTTTGAGATTCAAGATTTACATGTAAATGAAATACTGCCGCAGATGATTACCCTGTCAGAGTCGTACATACAAATCTGGGAACAATTGCCAAGTGTTGACTGAGGAGGGAGCAAAGCCACCGCATGTATTTACAATTCACTCATCGTTTCTTCCATCGCTTTTGTCATACACTTACAGTTTACCTCTCATTCACAAGACTATTTACATCACTGTTTAACTTCGACACACTTTAGCTGCGTCTCTTGAAGTGATCACACAGGGCAGCAGGAGCCAATCGTGTTGAGGTAAATAAACCGTTTATCGAAACGCATCAGGAGACATGTACACTTTTTTCCTACCGATTTGAGGGATGAGTAAGCGCCTGGAGGCGCGGCTGTCCTGCAATTAGCTTGGTCAACCACTCTGGCGCTATCCCCTTCTTCTCTTCTTTTTGCCTTTATCTAAACGGCGATTGTCGCTTCGTTGAAGAGGTAGAAAGAGAGAGTCACAACCGTCTCGCAGCAGTCTCGTTCAGCTCTACCGCGGACATGCACACACAGCAGCATTTGTTTCCACTTTCTACTCTTCAGGTTGCCATCGTCAGTGCAACAGCAACATTCGCCTCGCTGACTGACTTGGCCAATTCACTGCCAAGGTCACAGACTCGTGGATCGACTCGTTCCTTCTTTCTTCTTTTTCGTTTTCGCTAGAAAGCGCGCACGTTTCATATTTCCTAATAGTGAGTGAAGTTTCGATTGACAGTTAGCCTTCGGCGTCATTCGAAGTACATTCCAAGTGTCGTTCTTTTTTTCTTATTGCGCAGATAGACGGCAATTATCCTCCGTACGATTGTTAATTGATTTGGTGCAGTGTGCGCGCATGAATTTCTACTCGCAGTTCATCTGTTACTATTTTGTTTCTCGTGGCGGCGCACCCCCGCAGTTCGTGTCAACTGTTGGATCGACCCACTTTTTCATTCGTTTGTCTAGATAGAATTTGGTGCGCGGGCGCAGCCGATCAACTGAATCTGTGTCATCGAGCACGTGTGAGTGTGTCTGGTTGTGCTGGTGCTCTTTGCGCTGCCACGGCGAACTGCCCTCAATAAAGGTGCAGTGAGAGTGGATCGAAGTGCGCCCAGCACCGAGCGCAGCCACCCCAGCTAACCATCTGCCGTGTGTATCTTCTTCTCCCTTTCCTCCTTCTCCCTCTGCTCTTCTACACTGTCTGGCAGCACACTTCCCCACCAGTGCACCACTGCTTCAGGAGGTGGTAGTCAATGTACAGCAGCACACCGGTGTGAGTGTCTGGTGGCCGCCTGCGACGATGTTGCGCTCTGCTCAGTACAGTAGATCGGAGAGCAGTCAAAGAGCGCCCGACAACAGGCAATGTGCATGTTGATGCAATCACTCGACGCCACTGGCAACAGTCAACGAGAGAGGAGAATCGGTGATGTTATTGTCCGCCGATGACGCCTGCCGCCAAACACAACACTCAACCGCCGCTTCTTCTTCTCCGAAAGTCACCAGCACCAGCACCGTTGACATAAGCAAAGATATTGTCAAGTTGACAGACGTGTCCATCAAAGGCAGTGTGATCTAAAAGTAGTAGAGCACTGTTACAGTGTGTGTGAGCCAGTGTGCCAGTGCGACTATGTTTAGAAGTGTCTTCTCCAGCTCGTCGCAATATTTGTTTTATGACCAGAAGAGCAGCAACAGCAGCAGCGGTGACCACAATTACCCGCAACGATGAGCTTCAACGACGACGACGGCGACGGCGCATTCATTTGCGATAATGAAAAATTTGAAAGGCTTCGCATCGGTCGGCTTAGAACAGACCGAGAGACAATTCAAGCGAAAACGTACAAGAATTGGATCAACTCAGTACTTATCAAGGTAAACCTATCTAGTTGCCTGGTAGTGTTCAAAATCAATGATTAATGCATTTTTACAGGCTCGAACCAGCATTGATGAGATTTACACCGACCTTGCAGATGGACAGAAGTTACTTCTTCTATTGGAACTAATTACCGGCGAGAAAATTGCTGAACCGAGCAGGGGCTCCTCTGTCTTGCACAAAATTGAAAATGTCAGTCGGTGTTTAAAGTTTATCAGAAGTAAAGTAAGTGCGCGGTATCATTTTGATCTGCTGTAAAGAAGCCAATAAAATTGAACTTGCTGTCCTTCCTCTCTAGGATGTGTACCTCGAAAGCATCGGCCCTGAGGACATTGTCAATGGCAACAAGCGCCTTACGTTGGGTCTCATTTGGACAATCATTCTTCGATTTCAACTCAGTCAACACCTCGATTTTGTTCAATTCGACCTAAAGACAATCAAGGACTCGCTGTTGCTGTGGTGCCAGTCAAAAACGAGTAAATCGACCAAATGCAGAGTGCGCGATTTTAAGCGAAGTTGGAGTGACGGATGGGCTTTCGTTGAGCTTGTTCGATCCTTCCGTCCTGATCTCATTGACCCGGCGTCCATGTCAAAGTGCAGCAGCGTCCAAATGCTCGACAAAGCCTTTGATGTGGCTAACCAGCACTTGATGATTCCAAGCATCCTCGACGCGGAAGACGTTGCCACGAGCGCCGACGAGAACTCCATTCTCACCTACATTTCCTACTTCTACAATCTTTACTGTAGAAACAAAACAACCGGAACAGGCAGCAAACGAATCAAGTTCATCATCACCCAGCTCAGCGAAGTGCAAAGTATTCAGAGCAGCTATGAAGCACAGGTCAGCGAGTTGATGGCGTGGATCAAGGAGAGAACAGCCCACTTTGCAAGTGACATTGACATCAACGAGGCACAGGAGAAGATGTCCCAATTTAATAATTACTTTTGGACGGAGCGGCCTGAAAAGTTAAAAGCACGAAACGACGCCGAAAGTCTGTATCTCGACATTGCCAACATGCATAAAAAGAGGGGATTGAGGCCGTTCGTCCCAAAGGCAAACTTGTCTGTGAAAGATCTCGAGAAAGCCTGGCAACACTTGGAGGAGGTTGAACGGAGACGGCAAAGTCAGCTGAAGGAAAAGATTGTCAAATATGAGCAGCTAACACAAGCGATGGACGAATTCGACTTGAAGTGTCTTAAACTTGAGAACTACATATCGGAGAAAATGGCTCTTCTGAATCAGATCTACGAATGGAAATCAACCGATTCCGACGACCAAAGCACCAATTTGTCCTCTCTTGAAGTGTATCTCAAGCAAAGTGAGCTTATTTGTTGTGATATTGTATCAAACAGTGCCAAGTTTGATTCAATTTTTAAACTTACCAACCAGTTAATTGAACACCGCTATAAAAACTACGAGTTTGTGAAAATGTGCTGTCGTCATTTAAAAGCAAAACTAAAAAATCTGACAGATATGGCTGTTAGAAATCAGCGAACAATCGATTCAACGACAAAAACCATTCATTATTTGAAGCGGTTAGACTGTGTCAAGGTGGAACTTGAGCAGTTGACTGCAAACCTCACTTTACTACCACACAACCGTACCGATTCAGTGCAAAACGTGTTTTCTAATTTAGAAAAGTGCAAACAATATGAAACTGAATTACACCTTCTTGAGCGACAGTTTTTAGTTGTGCAAAGTCGCCTGTTTCTCCTCACCGACAACAACAACCACCAATCATCAGTACTAATAGAGCCAACTCTTTTTCAGCAACGCTTGAGCTTAATCAGAAGTTCACTCGACCAGTGTAGGCGGCTACTTGAGCAGCACATCACATCAAATCATCAGAATCTTGATTACAATGAGTTTAGTGAGGAAATCGAGTACTTGCAAATGTTTTTCAGTGAAAAAACCATCCTGTGTCAGTCATCGCTTGATGTGTGCTACGATTCAACAAGTATATTCTCCCTTCAACAGCGGCACAACATCATCAAACTTGAGGTGCGAACAGTGGAGAAGCAGTTTTTTGCCGCCTGCGAAAAGGGCTACCGCCTGATGGCCAAGGCAAACTACTACAATCCGCTAGTTAACGAACCAATTGAGCAAACGAAGCTGTCACTTCGCCGGCTGATGCGCCTTGTCAACGAGCGAACGTATCTCATCAACGACAGCATTCAGCTGATTCGCCTTGTAGACCAGCTGGGAGAGATGCATCTGCTTAAGGGGGAAGACATCCACCAAACAGTGACCAACTGTCTGCGAGAGGCAGATGAAATGGGCCAACTTGAACTGACTGAACTCAGTGAACTGCTCGAGAGGATCAATGGTCTGTCAGTGAGTGCAGAGCACATCACTGAGCAGCATCACTGGGCAACCGGCACTACCGGCAGAACTGCCACCACCATCACCACCAGTACCAGCAGCAGCAACAGCGACAGCGACAGCAGTTCAGCGCCCATTCATCTGGTGCACCTGAAAGAGTACAGCCAGTCAGCCGTTGTAGTCGATCACCGTCACGCTTTCCTCGTGCTGCGACTGGAGCAGTCAGTGCACAGCCTGCCACATGACATACATTGCCGTCTGTTGCGAGTGGTTACCGATAATTTCCGCGCCGCACAGCAACTACTTACCGCTACGGCAGTCGACGTCGACGAAGACCGTCTCCGGCGTCTGCTGCTGCCCGAACGGAAAACACAGGCCGACAGTGCCGGCAATGATAACTGCCACCGGAATGATGATGATGAAGACGAAAGACTGCGTTCACTGCCGTCCACATGTGCCAACTTGAATCTACAGGAGACGGAGCGCATGGTGGACCTCTTTCTGAGTGGTGACAACCGTCTGGAGCACTTCATCGGCAGTCTCCAGGAGCGCCAGGCGATGACCCAGTCGGACATGGCCAGCATGAACGAGTTGATGGCATTTGTTCGTCATACACTGCAACTACTCAAAGTGACGCAAACATTCACCCGAACGTTCGTACAAGTGAAAACTGACCAGCAACGTCACAGTCGACACTTTCACAAGCTCAGACGAAGTCAGGCGCAGTCGTCTATTGCGCCAGCAGATGATCCGTCCGATGATAAGACGACGAGGTTTGTGCCCCCCGCCAATTGCAATTGTTCATCAAATATTAATAGAATAACTCACTTGCTCTTTTGCAGTACACCACCGCTACAGCTGACACCAACATCCCCTGATTATCAGTCTAAGCTGAACCCCGAGGCATTCAAATTCAAAGTAGTTACATACAAACTGCAGCAGAACCTCAACTTTATTGGCAACTACCTTGGCACTGTCAATGACGACAACGCGACGGCCTTGGCGTTTAAACTTAACTTTTCCAGTGATCTCATTCGAAAGAATTTTGCGCAGCTCAGTCAGCTGCTGACAGCAGAAGAGAATTTGGCAAGCTTGGAGCTTCGCCAAGAGGCGGAGAAAACAGCGGCACTGATTGACAGCGTCGTGCAGAATGAAACTCTGATGGGTGGCAAAGTGGCAACACTGCAGCGACTTGAGGCAGTTGAGGACTTCTTCCAAACCATGGCTGACAGTGTCAAGCAGATTGGCCAAATTCGACCCGATGCTGATCAGGTCACCGTGAGAAGGCATGTCAGACAAATGAAGACAATGACAGTGACACTTCAGAGTCATTTTGAAGAGCTCGTCAATGGAGCTTCCTCGCTTAATGAGCATCACACAGCTGACTACAACGATGTGAAGCTGTACGAAAGTCGAATCACCAACTTGAAGCATCAATTTACGCAATTCCAAAAAGTGATCAGCCAAAAGAGTGAACTTTGTAGACAACGATTGGAGCAACTTACTCCTGACAAAATTCAAATTTCTAAGATGACAACGCTAAATCAACAGAAAAGAGAAACGTCAGACTCAAACCGAGTCGACGATCAGCAGTTTGATTTAGTGACTATTACCGAAGCAAACCAGGTACCTAAAAACCGAAAATCAGCACCAGAACAGACACAAAAAGATGATCTCGAGAGCCAATTGAGCATAGCTGAACTGGTTCTTTTTGAAATGGAGTCTGCTGGGGGCAGCGTCTCTCAGAGCAAGTTTGCCGAAACAATGGCCATCTGTGATAATGCTCTATTGAATAATCCATTGACAGCAAACGATGACTCTTTGATACAACGAATTGATAACTTGAAAAATCAGTTGACTCGTGCCTGGAATAATCAAATGAAACAGAATGAGATGAAACAATTTAACCTGCTTTCAACCGAGTTTATGACTACATGCAAACAAAAAATTGAAACTGTGAAGTCTCTGCACTATGAAAGCCAAGAAATAGCTAATTGCAAACAAATGGTTGTTCAACTTCAGCTGGACCAACGTGCCATTTACGAGCAGTTTCGTTTGAGTAAATCAGAAGAAATAGTTTCTCGTTTAGTGCAATTGCACGATGCATTGGCCAAATATGAGCAGATGGTCAATGAAAAAGAAATTGTTGCAGAGACAATGGCTCAACTAAATGACATCACACAGCAAGTGGATTCAATCAAACCAATCGACAGTTTAAATTCACTTGAAGATTTGCTAAAAGAAATTGATGCATCAATCAACGTGAGAAATAAAGCAAGTTTGAGCAAGGAACATCAATTTTTGCTAATAGAAAAATCAATGGAGCTAAAAAAGCTAATTATTGAAAAACAAATGAAAATTAAGTTGAGGGCTTTAGTCAAAAGAATGTCTTGTTTGACTGAACCAGACGAAGCAAACGCCTGCTCAATTTTGAAAAGTACCATTGAAAATTTGCTTAAATCAAGTGAGCAGCTGTCTGTTAAGAATTTCAATTATTGCAACAAAATTGATGAGCTGCTACTAAATTGGTCTCTAATCAAAGACAGTGTTGATCGAATCTCAGAGCTTATTGAAAATACTTCAGTTCAAACCGATGTCTCAATGGCAGCAACTAACTTATCATCTGAACCTCAAAACGTCAATTCACATTTAAGCTTAGATAATTCTAGTCAAAAGCAGTCCATTTACAGCCAACAGCCGGAATCCAGCACCAGCACAGACATTGATCATAATGAGCCAATTTCTTCTAAATCGCCCATTTCAACAATGGAGTTTTTACATCCTTTTACATCTTCAACTACACTGACTTTGCCACCGCTTGTAGAGGACATTCAACCTGAATCATCTGATGATCATCTGACAACAGCTGAAACAACGCCTGCTGAACTAGTTTCTCCAGAAGTTGAAATGAGCACAGAATTTGACACAAAAGCTAGCGGTCGTGTGGGCACAAGATCTTCGCTTGAGTCTGACTTTTCTGCTGACTACCTGCTTTCTGTAAAGGATTTTGGCTCAATGCAAACATCGTCTGAAGAAAACTTTGCCAACAATTTGACTGAATCAACGTTGAGTTTATACTACTCAGAAAGTGACTCCGGGCACTGTGAGCTCAACTACAACATAAACTCATCTGAAAGCAGAGGCGACCATCAAACAGGTGTTTGCACAGAGTGCCAGCAATCTACTGACCCGAATAAGCACCCACCATTAGCAGTGGGCACAAGTCAGCAGACGATATCCAGCTCTTATGCCAGTCTGCCAATCAATGCCACAGAATACATTGAAAGCAGTGACGACCACAAAGAATCAGAAAATGAACACAGCGAAGAGCCAGAGCATGTGACTACATCAAATGATCGTCAACTTGAAACGGATTGCCAAACTGCTCAGCAAATGTGCACTGATATGTGGACAACAGTAGAGTCTGCTTTTGAGAAAATTAATAATCTGATCGTAAAGAAAAATTATTCTGCAAACCAGCAAACGCAACAACTGCTCAATGATATTTCATTTGCAATTTCGAATCGCCAACAAGAAGAGGAAATGTTTGTTAGTCTAAATGAGAGCACGCAAAGCATTTCCAATCGAGTTTCGAACATGTTAAACACCTTATCACATTCAAGCAGACAGCTGAAATATCTAGTCGATCACGAGCTGCAGTCCTTGTCCGATCTTACATCTAAAATTGAGGGGGCAGATTTCTCTTATGAACTTCTTGCTGATGAACTGGACGACCGTGGAAATGACAAGGCGGCACCCTTGGCAGAGCAAGAAGACAGCTGGATGCCATCTGAAGAAGTCAACTTAACTCAAAACTATGTGCTCTCAAAGTCACACCAAATTGACTTTACCTCTACTGACTTTGAGAGTTTTGCTCGTGGAGAAAGTAGCCTTTCGTTTGCATCCGACATTGAGAGCAGTTTGCATGTTGATGAATCGATCCACCCTCAACTGGAAGGCCTTGAAGAGAAGGTTGATGGCATCAAAAGTGAGCTGGAAGATATTGCTGCCAGAATTGCAAAACATAGTGATGGAAAGAGATTGTCATTTGAAGTTGGCAACTTTGACGAGATGTTTGAGTTTAAAGGACTAAACTCACCAGTTCCACATACTGAGAAGGTTTTGAACAAAAGTGACTCTATTGATGGCAGTAAGGTTGAAAACTCCTTACCACTGTTTGACAATAACAATGAAGTTTGTCTAAATGACAAAAACAGCAGTGAAATTTCAAAAACACCTCAATTAGAAACACAAATTGAAAACAGTGATCTACAGGATGTTTTTCAACCTATCAACACAAATGCCTTAACTGAAAAGAGTGAATTTCAAAAATCAGATTACTCAAACAAAAGCAGTTCTTCAAATAGTGGCTCAAATTCAGGCGGAGAAAAACAGCCGACAAAACAAGAAGAGGATTTTGTTGTTGGCGATGAAAAAATGACATCAGTTGTCGATTTTGATGAATTGAATGATGATGACAATGACAAATATTTGGAAACAAACCAGTGTAGCACCGATGAAAAGCAAAACACTGAAAAAATATCTTTTGACAAGAATGATTCAACAAAAGCAGATTTTCCAAAAATGTCTCAAAACGAAGCAAATTCTACGACCACTGCAAATATTGAAACACCAAATCTTTTTTCGACATTTGTTGTCAATCAACACAGCACATTGTCTACAAACAGCCTAGAAAAACAACAAAGAGAGCCAATTGATGACGTTCAGTTGGATTGCCTCGAGGACAAAGTACACCAAATCGCTCTACAGCTAGATATCATTGCTGAGAAATTGGTTGAACATGTCCAGATGAATGCTGTTGATAGAAACATTCCAATTACAGATGAAAAATACCATCAAAATGATGTGTCTCGAATTATCAAAAATGACAGCCAGTCGTCTGATGCTGACAGTACAAGTACCGATTGTTTAAAAGATCAAAAGGAGATATCAGCAATTTATGAAAAGTCAGAAATTAAAGTTCATCAAAGCAATTCAACAAACATAACACCGACGGATTGTCAGTCCAGCTATTCTGTTTTACTTCCTGTAATCAATACAGAGGTGACAAATGTCTTTAAAAATGATAACACATTTGACTCTGAAAATGCCAATTTACTGAATGATTTTGCAGCAACAATTACTGCCACAACAAAAAACGCTTTCGAATGTTCTCAAATTAAAACAGTTGAAAAATCCACAAGTGAAATCATGATTGCTTGTTTAGAACAGGATGCAACAGAAAATGAACCAAATGTTGCTAACTTCAAATCAGAAAATCTGTCAAATTCATTTAATAAAGTTCAAAATACTAATTTCAACTCTCAAGAAGCATTTAACGGAAACACAGCACTTGATAAAAAGAATGAAACTACGCTGCTGCAAACAACTGATGAAATCACTTCAATAACTAATGAGCAAATTGACCTAAATGTGACTCGAGAAATTGCAAAGCCAAACCAGACGGTATTTGATAAGGATGCAGTGACAAATCTTTTGCCTGATGATAGTTTTCTGTCTGAAAACGAATCTAGTGCAAACCTGAGTCACATAACTAATCAAAACATTTATTCTGAAAATACCAATTCCAATATTTTAAAATCTAAAACTTCTTTTCACAATAACGCAAGTCAATTACCAGACGATGGACCAGACAAACTGTGTACTCAAAACAACGAGCATTCAACAGATCAACAAATTGTCAATCCAAACTTGTCTGCCGACGTCAATACGCAAACAAAGTCAACTAAACAAACTAATGAATGTGAAAGCAATGTCGAGAATCTCAATGAAGAACCTATGGGAAGTGAGCACCTCAACAAATTGAGTAATTCTGTAACTGCTGATGATCAGAGCACTGTTGACAATTGTCGCCAAATTGAATTACACCTCTCCATTGATGATGTTAAGCCGTTTATTGAAAATCTTAATGCAAACAGTACAGTGCAAATTGAATTTCCACCAACCGAAAGTCTGATTTTCAATTTATCTGACTCATCGACCAGTGTTAGCGAAGTTGAAAGAAATGATTTAACTGAAGCGGAAAATTTGGGACATGGTTATTTGCATTTGAATGATGATGTAAACCAAGTTGAAAATATAGACGCCAGACTGGATTGTCTAGAGAACAAAATTTGCAACATTTCCTGTCAACTCGATGCCATTGCTGAACAGTTGATTGCCTTAGTACCAATTTCTCAGACTTTTGAAAACCTTGAATCAGATAAATTACCGCAAAATAGTGAACAAATTGAAAAGATTTTTCCCGCCACCATAAAACATAAAATCATAAAATCAAAAAGTGATTTTGAAAATGATAAAAGTGCAATGAGCAAAAATGAAAATAATCTAAAAGAACTTGTCAACTCAGCAAATGAAATACCGGGAGAAAAGCGGCACATTACACATGAATCTTCAACAAACAAGCATTCGATTTCTTTGGAGTTTGAAAAAGTGTTGCAGAAAAGTGATCTTTCATCATCCAAAAATGCAAAACTTCTTAAACCAAACAGCGATAAAGAGAACCTTGAGCAAATATTTGAAGTGCCAAACAAAGTTTCAACAAAAAATATTTTATTGAATCAACTAAAACACGAGAAAATTTTACCAATGAACGAACAGTTGACAACCAGCTCCAAAATTGAAAATAATGAAAGTTCAACCGTCTCTAATCAAAATCCATTGACTGCAGGTTCATTTTTAGCTTTGCAAGATGTGGCGGAGTACAAAAATAATATAGAATCAAAGAACAATTCAGAGCCATTAATGTTTAATGAAAAGCAAAACTATGAAAATCAAACTGAATTGCAAATACATCAACTACCGCCTAAAGTGATTGATAATCAACTTTTGAAAATAGAGCATTTTGAAGAGAACACACAAGAGAGTAGTAACATCATAACACATCTCAGTGCGAAAAATGACAAACTACTACCTGAACTACTGACAGAAAATAACAATACTGTCTCTTCTGAAAATAAATTACCTGACATTGAAAAGGCTTCTTTTGAAGATGAAAAGCAAAACTTGTTTGATATTGTCAAAGAAAACAACTTTGAGATATTTTCAAATGAAACACTTGAAACAAATTGCAAAAATGAAGAAACAACGAATCAATCTTACTCGATCGATGCGATAAACACAATAAAGCAAAATGATGAAATTTCATACTTGCACAACTACTCCCTTTCTAAATCTCATCTTGTAAACTTTCAATCTCTGAATACTAACTTGAAAAAGTTCAATCAAAACACAGATTTGAAGCATCAAAGTGATCCAATTACAACGGATAACGATGATTTGGCAAATGAAATAAGTCAGCTACCAGTTGTCTGTCAGGAAAGTAGCATGACTGTTCCATTTCCTGATGATTTGCAAATGAATGCTGAGTCAAATGCAAATGGAGCTCAACCTCTTCCAGAGAGTACCATTCATAATGACACTTTTGTTACTGAAAAAGCAGATATTTTGCCACCCAATAACTTGACAATTGCCAAACACATCAATTCAGAACAACATCTGCCAGCTAATTGTAAAACTGAAGAAATTGCAACTATTGACTCGCACCAAAATGATCTGCAAAACAACAAAGTGATTGCTACTTCAAGGAAATTAAATGTGCTATCAGTAGAAAAGGAACCATTAGCAATTAATTCAGACAATGAATCATTTGAGTCAATTAATGAAGAGCAAATAGAATCTTTAGAAAACAGAATTAGTATAATTGCCGAAAAACTTGATGACATTGCCAAAAATTTGATAAATATAGCCGAATCTCAAACACCGTCTAAAAGCAAAATCAACGAGTTGAACGAATGTAACAAAAATACCTCCTCAGAAAAACCAGATCTAGAAAAATTGAAATTTGAACAGCAAATAATATCGCAACATTTTATTCAGTCCAATCACGCTAGCTCAAATGACGAAAATGAAATCTCGCAGCAACTTGAGCACTTTGACTTAAATGAAGCTAAAGATTGTTTTACAAAATGCATTTCTGATTTCTATTCAAATTCTACAGCACAGCCAAACTCTGAACTGAGCAAAGAGCAAACAAGGACTCTGTTGGTGCAACCTGAGCTGCAAACCTATGCTTCAAGTACCATCAAAAGCGATTGCACAGAGGCAGACAGTGTTGAACAACCTTCCCTTACCACTGAAGTGCAGTCTAGTAATACTGAACAAACAGAAACTTGTATTCAAAATAATGATGAAAGCTCGATGCAAGAGTGTTTGACGGTAGTTAACGACAAACAACCATTGAATGATTTCAATGTCAACAATGAAGATACACGCAGTTGTGGTCAGACTGATTCAAATGACTGTGCTACTGAACAGAGGCAAGCTGGCTATCCAAGTAGAGAAATCGAAACTCTTTTTGGCCAAATCAACAACGAGGCACACAATTCTGTCCTTTCTAAAACTGTCACAACGCCTGAAAGTCTATTGCCTGCTGAGAACATCAATGAAGCCGACATGAAAGACGACGCTGACTTTATTGGACAACCAACCATGGAGACTGGTCACTCTAATAACTTGATGACATATGCAGATGCTGTTAAGCTGTCAAAAGCTGGTTGCAAAGTCAAATCTGAAGAACGAGACTCTCCGAATGTTTCAAATTTGTCAACTCAAACTTTATCTTCTCAAATATCAACTGACGAGCTTCCCAACTCTCCAAAAAACAGCGATCACTCTGAAAGTTCTTTAACCGACATGAACAGAGTTACTTGCGACGATGATGCCCTCCTTGAATACATTGAAACAAGAGTGGACGTACTTGATTCAAAGATTAGTAATTTAACTGAATGGTTCCGAGAATACTGCAATGCTTCAAAGCGACCAGAACATAGTGAGCATCTCATTTGGCCAAAACTGGATATGCTAACGATTGAGCCTGCCAGTGAGTCTTTTGAGCAAATAAACCAGACTCACTCAATTGCGTCAGAAAAAAGTGATTGCAAAGAAAACGACGATTCAAGTGTTGAGCAAATCTCTGGCAACAATATTAGCAGAAGTAATTCTTTATCAACGGACGACCGAAATGTCAACAAGGATGATGCGTTTCAGCAAAACAATGTTTGCTCTACAGATTTGCCAGCAGAGCAGGAAAATCCGCCAGCAGAAACACTTCATAGAGAACAGGACGCTTGTTCAGCATGCAACATCTTTGATGCCGAATTAGATGAAATAATTGATAATGAACTAGGTCCAGCTAGTGATGAAAACGCCCCATTAGACACAAAAATAGACTCACCCACTGAAACTTATGAATTGAATCACTCCGAATTGCCTACTTTAACGCCAAATGAGCTTCAGTCAAACGCCTTACCACCGAATTGCTTATCTGAAAAATCAAACGAGCTTGAACAGTCAGTTAACCCTAACCACCAGCAAAAAGCAAAGGAGGCATCACTTGAAATTGATTCTCCTAAAGAAGCATCCACAGAGATAAATAGCTCGGCTGAGAAGCGCACCAAAACATTGATTCAACAACCTGAACTTGAGCAACAATCGAGCTTACTGCATGACACTCAGGTTCACGATAGCAGTACCTCTATTTCCACTGGGGAAAATCTGATTAATGCGACACTTCAAACTGATAAAAGCAGTGAAACAGAACAAAACGAGCTTGGTACCTCAACGAGTTCAATGTTTGACGAGCAAGGCAGAGGAGACGCATCAAGTAGCGTTTCGAGAGAAAATTGTTTCACTGATGCTCAAGATTTTAAAGAAAGCTTTGAGAGAAAACCTCGCTTCATTTCTGATTTTAAGCAGCCCGTATTGGCTTCAGCTCTCCGGCCAGATATTTTGCCCGACATGCCACCTATTGAAGATGTAGGAATGGAATGTCAACAGCCAAAGGATACTGTTTCTGAAATGTCTCCAACTACTGAAGCAGTAACAAATAATCCTTCAGAAACATCTGAAAACATTCCTTTAATTGATCTAACCAGCGAATTGTCTCCTGCTGATGACAGCCTGTCTGTGTCCTTCAATAAGTCTGCCCTTCAAGACGTCTCTGTCGGTCAAAACGTAGAATCTAAAGTGCTGGATTCATTTTCAAAGAAGAGCAAACTGAATGTTACCATCAAGACAAAGCAAGCAAACTCTTCTCGAGTACTTGACAGTGAACAGCAATTTTCATCAAATGCAGACATTCCTTCAACTGTTGCGCCAACCAACGACATCAAGGAAATTGCCTTTGAAAATGCGGATGCCCATCTCTCCGACAACAAAAGCGCCAAGAATGCAAATGAAACATTTAACTCGGAGTTTTGCAATCAAAACAGCAGTGCTGCAGAGATGGTTTCTCCTGGTTCCCCAATCTTTGCTGGCGAGTATTTGGCGGATAGTGAGAGTGTCCCACATGAAGACGATGACCTCATTGCAGCAAAGTGTCATCTGAACGATACTGACGGCGGCATCGGCAAAGAGGAGCGACCACTTGACGTGCGCCAGCTAAGCGTGGGAGATACCACTGATACGGTGGGCAACTTGTCCACAGTGCCAGCCATTGACCGCGCTGATATCGGCCAGGCAGCCGCATCAGTCTCGCCTCAATCAGCAATTCCTGACTCTCAGTTGATGCAATCAAAGTCATCTAGCACATCACGTGACAACATTTTGAATGAGCCGGCCGAATCTCAGCCTCGACCTTCTCTGCCCAGAGAGCAGCCTAATCGTCCTCCATCAGGGAACTTTTTCTCTCGCAACTTTGGTCGTGTGGCCCGATACTCGCTTCCCTGTTACCTGTTACCCTTATTACTTTTGCTGATTCTCCTCATATTTCCCCACAGCGAAAGTGACTTCAACTGTCTGATGCAGTTTGACGAATATCGCTCAGGCATTATGAAAACCTACCAGGACGGACCGCCACCGGTGTAGAGTAGGACACAGACCAAACGAACCACTGTAAGCCACTTCATTACCTCAGTTCAGTGCATTGCCTTCCCCGACTAGCCGCTTTTACCCCACCCCTATTCATCGTTGGCAGGGCACTCATCTAATCATTCATCGATCATGTGACTAATGTTTCACTGTTCTTATCACACTTTACTTCATTTCTGTAGCATATCTGGCCAAAAACTGCGTTGTAGATAGACTGCGACTTGAGTTTCGCAGGCACTTTTCTCTCGTCCGTTCTTGACAACAGACCAATCAAACATTTTTTCTGTTTCTGACAATTTCTGTTTATTTTTCCAATAAAGTCATATTTTTCGTATAACTCAATCTGATGATGTTCTCTCGCCCAATTGTGTTTGGGCTTTTGGCAGCCTTGTCAATTGTTCAGCTGTCTCAAGGCTCTCCTTCTGAGTTGCTTCAACACCTCGATATCTTCCCATTAAAGGTTTGTTTTCATGTTCATGTTCATCCTAATCAGTGTTGCATTCTACAGAATGAAGCTCTCATGTTTGAGGAGTTTATTCACAAGCATTCCAAGGCGTACAAGCACGATTTTGAGGAGAAGTTGAAACGATTCAAAGTATTTAGCACTAATCTGCGGAAGATTGCCGAGCTAAACCAGCACGAGCAAGGAACTGCTGTTTATGGAATTACTGAATTCACTGATTTGACGTACCAGGAGTTCCGATCCACAAAAATGGGCTTAAATAAAGCTCTGTACAGTGAACCACCAAGAACACTTCTGCAGGAAACCGAGCACTTTGAAGGGAACACAAACTTACCGACACAGTTTGATTGGCGTCAGACGAAAGGTGTGATAAGTGAGGTCAAAAACCAGGGAATGTGTGGAAGTTGGTAAGACTATTTCAATTTTTGGGTTTATCAAACAACTAACCTAATGATGAACTTTTAGCTGGGCTTTTAGTACAACTGGCAACATTGAAGGAGTCTGGGCGGTTAAGAAAAATGAAACAGTTTCACTCTCGGAACAAGGTATAAGTGAAAATTTTTATTCGTTTATTTAAATTTTGTTTTTTTATTAAGAACTGGTCGATTGCGACAGTTTAGGTAAGTGCTTTTTATTAACCAAACGTTTTAACAAAAAAGTAATTTTAATAAATAAATGTTATCAGACGCTGGATGTGGGGGAGGTCTTCCTACAAACGCCTTCAAGACTATTATTCGCTTGGGAGGCATCGAATCAGAGAGAGATTACTCGTATGATGGAGTTCAAGAAAAGTGTCGCTTTAACCGAACACTGTCGCACGTTTCCATTGATTCGTACTTGGAACTCCCGAAAAATGAAACCTATTTTCAGAACTACCTTTTTGCTAACGGACCCATCAGCATTGGTTTGCCAGAACACTATAACAGTAACTGCTTATATTTATAAATGAGTTTTTTTATAATTCACAGGTTTAAATGCTAATGCTATGCAGTTTTACTTTGGTGGAATTTCGCACCCACCCAAATTCTTATGTGACCCCCAGAATCTTGATCATGGAGTGTTGATCGGTAAGTATTTTTTCTATTGAAAATGTGCAACAACAATAATCGATTAATCATTTTTTATTTTGTATAATGATGTGTAGTTGGATTCGGTGTGGGAAAGACGAGAATCCTCCACCGAACATTGCCTTACTGGATAATTAAAAATAGCTGGGGAAAAGGTATGCATGCATTAATTCTATTCTCTTTCCATAATATTGTCGTGCTCATGTTTAGGCTGGGGCGAACATGGGTACTATCGAATTTACCGTGGTGATGATTCCTGCGGCCTGACACAGATGGCTTCGTCGGCTGTGATCAACTGACCGCGAAAGTGGCCGGCTCAGCTGCAGAGCAGCCCCACAACTTATAATGTACAATGCACAATTTGCTTGACAAACAACACTTTTAATGGCGTCCATTCAGTATATAAATCTGCGCCCATAAAGCAGTAGCACTTTCCTAGCTTCCCTAGCACTTTCCTTTTGTTACTTTGTTACTCCTAAATTTGCCGACAATGTTTTCAATTGACTCACTGGCTCAATTGTCTACTCGGTCGCTCGTCCCTTTCAGTTTCCCTAGAAGCATTTTGCCGACAGGCTTTTAAAATAAATTGCATTTTTTATGTGTAGCAATTGAATTAATAATAAGGTATTAGGACGAGACACATCGGAAGAGCGACTTTCACTTGAACAAACCCCCCTTTCCTCTTTCCATCTTTTATTTTGGCGGACCGTGGGTGCATTCTGGGCAGACTGAAGAGAAGCGATGCATCAGTCCATTTGCCGTGCATTGTCAGTCAGCTACTCTCGTCGGCAATCGATAAGCTTCCACTTGCCATTTTGCCGTTCGATTGTGCACTTGGCCGATTTGCCGATCTACCAGACAATGCCTGCCACTTGCAGTGTGCAAGTCGACGAGAGAGAATTAGAGTGAGAGTGAGAGCGGTTCGGCAGCAGGCGTCTGGAAATGGCCTCCAGTGAAAGCAACTGCCCTGGCATATAGCCTTCTGCCAACAGCAGCAGCAGTGTCTTGCTTTTGCACTTGACTTTGCTTCACGGATTAGGCTTCGTCCAGGCGCACATACACACAAACAGGGCGACTGCAGACGAGTCGTGCTGAAGAATAGTGGCAAGTGTACAGTGTGCAGATGTGTGTGTGTGTGTGTGTGTGTGTGTGTGTGTGTGTGTGTGCAGGCACTCAAAGAAAGGCACTACGCCTGCCTATGGACTTCTGGCGTCAGTTGCCTTCCTGTCCCCTCTGTTCTCTTTCCCTGCATTCACGAACAGTACTGGCAACAAGAGCACACAACAGCGTGACATGCGACAAATCCGTCTCTGGCACTGAAGGCTATATACCGCCACTACAACCACCACCACCACCATCAGTGCAATTAATAGCATTGCATCGGAGCAATGGTAATGGAAGCAACCGGAGAACAAATTCGCAAGTATAGAGAAGTGAGAGAGAAAAAGCGGGCAGACGCATCGTCGGATGCGGACCAAGCGGCGGCGGCAGCGGCATCCACAATGCTGTACGCTGTTAGCAAAAGGGACCGCTGTATTCAGCTGGTAGCGCTATATCAATTTGCTGGTAATGAATTGAGATGTCGGACCTTGCAAAACAAACACACATACAAACGGTGTGTTCAGTTGAGCTGAAGCCGGACGAATGGAGAGAAAGAGGAGGGAGAAAACGAGCGAGCGAATACAGAATCGACAGCATCAAATGGAAAGACATCAAGCACGAGGCACCATTACTTAGTGGCATCGAGCAGCAGCCATTGCAGCTGTGTGTAGCTGGTGCTAGCCTGAACACTTTGCTGAACACTCTTTTCATCACCAAAGTTTTGCTCTCCTTTCTGCTGCAAGAATTCTGCACCGTTCTGTTGAAGGTGCTTCTGCCGTCGCCTTCTTTGGCTACTCGTGATGCTGCTGCTGATGCTGCTGCTGTTGCAGATGTAACGCGAATTGCGCTGCTGTCACGTCGCTGTCTGCACTGACATTTGCAGCGGTACAGCGCAGTCCGTGCAACAACTCCATACAGTGCCTGACGTTAAACGTCAAAGTGTTCTACTGATTCGGTGGCATTTTGCGCCATAAAGCCTGGCTGCAACGGTATTTTTGCCGGGCCTCTTGCACACATCCTCGAGAGCACCACAATCACCGGACCCTTGCCTTCCTGTGCTATGAACAGTGCCAAGTGAAGCCACCTGTGTGCCCTCGACCTCGTGTTGGCCAACCATGTGGCGGTCAATCGTCAGACGAATACAACGGCAAAGATAACTGCTTCACCTTCTGCTCAGCACTGAACACTGCTGAACACTGCAATGGTGCAATGATGAAGTTGACTGAAACCCTCTCGCTGGTGATTTTTAATCTCCTCGCTCTATCGCACAATGCATTCGCTCAAAAGATTATTGAAAATCTCAGCTGTGATTTTAATGATTACTCACTCTGCGACTGGAGCTTCGGTGGAGAGGCCCACTTTGAAGCCATCTTCAACTACACCAACTACGACTATGACAACGCACAAGGTAAACTGTCTTTCAAATAGAACAATACATCCATGTTCGCATAAATAACAAATGTAAATTAGCAGATCTGATATTGCTGTTGCGTCCCGGTGAGGAGCACAAGAAGGACCACTTTGTTACGTTCTCCCTCCAGAGTCCGGCATTCGACTCTGGGGGAGACTATGAGCTCTCCTTTAATGTCAACATGAACTTTGTTGGCAACATTTTTGTTGTCGTAGCGCAGAGTGATTCGGGGAAGAGCACTGAATCGCAGATCCTCAAAATCACCAGCAATCGCAAGCAGAAGTGGGATCTGTACTCTATAAAACTTCCAAGGAACAGTAGAATTAGCGTCATGCTTGAGATTAAATTCGATCCTGATCAAATTGACTTTGAACATGACTACATAGCTGTAAATAATCTCAACATTATCGACAAGAAGCCTCGTAAGTACTTAGGTGCCCTAGTGAAAATTAACACACACACTACAACAACAGTCTTTTTCATCCGAATAATATATTCTCTTAATGATATGCTTTAGCTTCCAATAAGTGCGACTACAAATGCGAGTCTAATGAGCAGTGTCTCCCCTCTGACGCCATCTGCGATACCAGATCTGATTGTCCCCAGGGAGAGGATGAAAGGTTGCACTGTGGTAAGTGGGCCACAATGGGCCAATTTCTCAATGCCTGTGCCACCGTTTAATCACATTTGCATCTGCAGATAAGCTGCCCAGCGGAAGCTACTGTAACTTTCAGTCCAACTTTTGCCACTGGTTCAATGAAGACGCAGCCAACAGCAGTGGTCAGTGGATGCACATTGGCAGCAGTGCCGCCGCTGATGGCTACCTCGCCGTCGCCTTCAAGGGCGTCCATCGATTTGCCACCCTCACGTACCTCAAGTCGGTTGTTTTTGAGCCCATTCCACTTTACCATTCCATGGCCTCCTCAAAGTACCACAAATCATGCAGGGTCAGTCCGCAGAACTGTCAAATGCAGACGCTCTTCTATTACGACCATTTTAATCTTCTTTCTTGCCTAACAGGCCCGTTTCAGTTACCTATTTGGCACTTCATCAAGTGATCTGTCGCTAGAGTTAGAGCCACAACTTGATCATGAAAAACAACCCAACACGATTGTGTGGCGAAAGTTCAATCGTCAAAAGGCCTTTGGAACATGGGAGAATGTGTCCATTTCACTACCGCTCAATGTGCACCATAAGTATCGCCTCATCTTCGGTGCTGGCCTCGGCTTGAAAACCTTCAGTGCATTTAATGAAAAAATATCCGTTGCTATTGACAATTTTAGCTTGAGCAAGGAGTGCTTTGGAATCGGTTAGTGTTTACTTTTACCAGCTAATCCTCTCTATTTAACAGCACTTTGTTACCAATAGATGTGCCTGAAAGTGAACCTCGTGTTCCTGCTTTTATTCCCAGTTTAATACGCGGAAAGCCGTTCACAATACCGCAAAATAAGTCTATCAAAAGTGAGATTAGCGTGAAGACAATGAGTGCACTAGTTCTCTATACATTGCTAAATTTGCATATTACTTCTTAGGTTACACCTTTACGTCCTGTGGCGCCGTCGGTCGCATCGGACCCACGTACTCGCAATGTGAATCTTTCTACCTAAACAGCTCCACGAGAGCAGCAGTATTTGAAAACACCAACGACCTCAGTCTGAATGGCTCACAAATGTGGACAGTGCCTAAGTCGGCGTACTACACGTAAGTAACATGAACGTCCTTTATCTTTCCCCTATTTTAGCCACTTATTTTATTGCAATCACCATTAGAATCTTTGCCCTCGGAGCGAGCGGCGGCAAAGGACTGCACAACGAGACTGGCGGCCGAGGCAGCCTGGTGCGAGCTGCATTCTGGTTCCAAGAAGGCGACACCATCTTCATCTCCGTCGGCCAGGCAGGTGCCGATGCCTGCTCCGAGCAGACGGAGCACTTTGATGCATGCAAATCAGACGTCCATTTGGCAAATCCCACAGCTACTCCGCCGAAAGGGTTCGTCAAGAGCCGCTCTGACGTCGGCGGCGGCGGTGGTGGTGCCACATACGTCTTCAAAATGAACCCACACCAAAAGATGAAGTACGTGCCCCTGCTGATTGCCGGAGGCGGCGGAGGAGGCGCAGGAAAACTGAACGCCGACATAAAGTACAAAAAACGTAAGTGATGCTCATTTGCTGCAACTTAATGTTATGCGTAATGATGGGCAATGTGTGTGTGCGTCTACTTTTCACCGACTGCCCTGCGCCCACACACAGAAATGCACGGACGTGGACTAGATGTGTACAATATCGGTTCTGCCGGAAATGGCGATGGCGCTGGAGGTGGCTGGAGGAAGGAGTCCACGGCCAACAATCAAACGGGCCAGTCGCTGCTCTCCGGTGCTCACGGAGGACTACCATGCAGGCGACTAGCGAAATGGTTAGTGTTGCCCTTTTTGTTGATACTGTGATCATACTTTGATTGCTACTAACTTGCCTGATATGTGTGTGTGTGTGTTTTCAATATCCGTTTAGGCAAGTAAATGGCGGTTTTGGTGGTGGCGGCGGGGCCTGCTCTCACGGCGGAGCCGGTGGCGGCTTCCACGGAGGTAACATCAACAAAGTGTCGGAAGCCGGAGATGGTGGCACCTCTTACGCTGACTTTGAGCTCTCTCACCTGCAGCTGTACAGTGACTTTGACTTTGAGCCCTCTCTGGCCCTCACTGGCCGTAGTGGAGGTCACAGGGCAAGTGCCGGTTTAGTGGTCATAGTTCCCCAGATTGACGGGTGCTGCAACGGTGGTCGATATCCCTGTCTGGTCACGGGTCAGTCACTGAACGGCAGTTTAATGAGGCAGTGTGTATGCGGGGACAACAAGTTCATGGAAGACTTGTGTGTTTGTAAGTGATGAAAGTTTTGTTGTATTTTACACCAGTTAACATCACATATTACTAGACGAGAGGCCCTTTTACCTGACTATTCTTTGGATCACGTTGTGCTTTATGGTGCTCATGTTCATCGTCATCTTTGTCACCTACATATGTAAGTTTCACGTTTGGCCCTCACTAGTCAATCTTCTGAGTCTAATCATCTATTTACCAGACATTCAAAAACGCAAACTTCGTCACAAAATCTCTCGCAACGAGTCAAATGATCTTCATTTGCTGTCCAACAGTTCATCACTGAGCGCCGCCGACCTTCAGCTCAGTCGCCTTCGCCACAACATCCTCACTGAATACAACCCCAATTATGAGTTTGGAGGCAGCACTTGCACACTTCAAGATCTTCGTGAGATCTCTCGAGAAAAGTTGACTCTGGTGAAGGCACTGGGCAACGGAGCATTCGGCGAAGTGTACCAGGGATGTCTGCACAATCATCCGGGCGAAGTAACCGATGAACTGCCAGTGGCGATCAAGACACTGCCAGAGTACAACACCAGCAAACAGGCGGAAATGGACTTTGTCATGGAGGCGCTAATCATGTCCAAGTTTAAGCATCGCAACATTGTCCGCTTCATTGGCATATGCTTTGAGAGAATGCCACGCTTCATTGTCCTTGAGTTACTCCCTGGTGGTGATCTCAAGTCCTTTCTACGCGAGAATCGAGCCACTATTGACTCTCCAACGACTCTGGTGATGGGTGATCTGCTAGTAATGGCACTTGGTAAGTACGCAACAACAAACAACACTTGCAATTTTTTAAAAACTTTTATATTTAACTAACTATGCACAGACATTGCCTGCGGTTGTTTGTATCTTGAAGAGCACCACTTTATTCATCGAGACATTGCCGCTCGTAACTGCTTGCTCACTTCTAAAGTTAAGATGCCCTCAAGTCTCAATAGCAGCTACACTCCAAGTGGTACTTTAGACATAAACCAATTCAAGAATGGTTTCAACAACAGCGGTCTTATAGCAAAGATTGCCGACTTTGGTATGGCGAGGTAAGGACCATTGGAACAGAGCCGCTCTCACTCAGCAAACACTAACACTACTTAACACACACAGAGACATTTACCGAGCTGATTACTACAGAAAGGGAGGAAAAGCGATGTTGCCTGTCAAGTGGATGCCACCGGAAGCCTTTCTCGACGGAGTGTTTACTTCAAAAACTGATAGTAAGTAGAAAAAGATGTTGAAGCAGCCACTGACCTGTACGCCCTGTTTCCTCCCTGTCAGTTTGGAGCTTTGGGGTTCTCTTGTGGGAAGTTATGTCAATGGGATACATGGTAAGTGATACTTGTCAAAGAATGCTGTTTTCTTTTTTTTCTAGTTACACATTTCATTCTACTAAAACTAAATACATTTTTCGACCACTTGATTAGCCTTACCCGGGTCGCGGCAACCAAGAGGTGATGCACCTGGTGACGAACAACCAACGTCTGGAGCCACCAAACAGCAGTACGCCGCCGCAAGTATACGCCATCATGACACAGTGCTGGAATGGAACACCTGAGTTCAGGCCCAGTTTCGGCACTATCATCGAGCGCCTCGGCTACTGCCTGCAAGACCCTGACGTGATCAATGTTCCGCTGCCGATCTTTCACCGGTCGGCATCGATGGAGAAAGACGTTAGTTGCACGACAAACGATAGACGAGTAACTCTGATCGGCACTGGAGGGGGAGATTAAGCCACTGATATGCTACTTTCACTTCTCTCTCATGATGACAGATGACGGCGGCAATGCGACCACCACAGGACAGCACCGACTACCTCATGCCCAACAATCCAGGCTCACAGACCAACTCCAACTACAGCATGGCCACGGAGAAGACCGAGCTGCTCTCACAGGACACCTGCTCCACTCTCAGCTGCGTACCTGATGATAAACTGCTGGAGATAGATGACCACCACCAGCTGCAGCATCCGAACAATGCAGTCAAACTGTGGAACGACGAGGCAGTCATTGCTCAGCAAACGGGAATGATACAGCCTGCAGGGCCCGGAACGTCGTACAATGCTGCCGTCAACCTGGGCAGTGCCTACCCTTCTATAAAGGTGCCTTTCACCACCGGCGTTGTCCTTAATCCGATGAACCTATCGTACCAACAGCAGCAACAGCAGCAGCCTTGTGTGCGGTACGTCAATGTCTCGGCGTTCGGTGTGACACCGGCGGCGCAAGCGCCAGTCAATCACACTCAGCAAGTCAACTCCGAGCAGCCACCGTCAGCTGAGGCTCCTCCGGCGCCGATCAACTGCTAATGTCCTGACTAATATAATCTTTATCATCATCAATAAAGCTCATCATCATAATCGCCATCTCCTCGATCATGACCTTTCACTGGCCAATATAATAGGTCAATCATTAGTAAGCTGCCTCTCTCAATCATGAATGAGTGAGATCAATGGTTGTAGTGGCAGTGGTGCAACTGATCCGAACGGGTTACTGTCAGTGTTCTGCTTGCTGGCGATCATTGAGCAGAGCAGAGTGATCTCACCTCAATGGCGCAATTATCCGTATCATTAGCGCTGAGGCATTAAACGAACCCACTAGCGCGTAAGACCTTGAAAGAACACTTCCGCGTCTGTTCTACTCTAAAAAATGGTTTGTTTTTAAAGTTTTTTTTGAAAAAAACTTTACAAATAAATGAAAAATATTTTATTTTATTTATAATTAATCAATCAATAAGTTAGAAAACTTCTTTTGAGTTATTTGTTAGAGTGTCATCACAACAAGTGGTGTCATTGCAACCAAGAGAAGAAGGTCATTAACACGGGGTAGCCTGACTAACGGTGCATTGCTCTGAGTGGAGTGCACTGTGATCATCGTCCCCTCATTGAGGTGAGCTAACGGCCAGTGAGATAGAAGATAGTTTCTCTCAACAAAAGGCAAACTATACTTTTGTTGTTGCTGCAACGGCTAGTATTATTGCACAAGTGGATTCAACTCTTTTAGTCTTTCTTTACCATTTTGCCAATATCCTCATTGTACGGTGCTCGTGCGGGAGAGAGAAAGAAAGAGAGGCCACGTGAAGTCTGGTGCCATCAAACTCGAGGTCCAGTAATCACTGTAAACAGCTGGGAAAGAGGAAGAACCTGTCGCGGTGCGTGACCGAAAAGTCGCCAAGTGACGACAATAGCCAATAGTCAGAGAAACGGGCAACGTAAGTAAGGTGGTGGTGGTGGTGGTGCTGTAAGTGGTGCACCGTGCGCACTGGAGGACAATGGCACAAAGTGCTCCCTCTCACATAGCTCCTCGCATTGTTTTGTTCCGGTTTAGCTTGTTCCTTAGTGAGCCTTCGCCTTTGCCTTTGCCTCCTCTCAACCTGTTACGGCAACTCTTACTGCTCTCGATCTGTGATCTTGTGGCACACAGCTGTCGGTCTGTCCTCGCTGATCACTTGGCCACTGGTAGCAGTTGCAGCGCTGATGATGATGATGATGGCGATGATGCCGCCGTACCACCAGCACGACCATCAGTAACAACAGCAGCAACAACAGGTGGCTATTCAATTTGTTCGCTCCTTCCAGCAACTGCTGCCTCCACTTGCATTCGGACATTGCTACTGAAGAGTGCGGCCACATCGTCTTCTCTGATTTCGTCTCTCAGTGACACCGTTCATCTGTTCCTCTGCAGCCTCTCTTAGCATCATCTCAAACTTGGTTTGCATCACCGTCTTATCTTCGTCCTCTGCCCCTTCTTGCCGCTATCAGTGCTATGTTTGCTTTCCTCCAACTGCTATAATTTGCTATATTCTCCGCAGAGCTTGTCGTCGAACAATCGCCCACCAATCGACCACTGTGACAGACAACAGGACGACACACGGCAGTAGTGGAAAAGAGCCGTTCGCCTTTTCTGCCTTCATCTTTTTTTTATTACCAGCAGTACTACTCTCGATTCGAAAGAAATTGCAATTGGCGGTGGCAGTTTGATTGCTTGCCGTTCAACAAGCAAACACATCGGCGACGACAACCACAACGTTGGCAGCGACATCAACGCTAGCAACAATTTTGGAATCAGTTCAAAAGGCAAGTTCGTCTCGAATTTGAAATTGACTACACAACCTGCTGTGACGCCTTCTCTCACGCTTTTACGGTGCTCTTCAAATTCATTGCCACAACATAAAAATAACTCTGCACTTTTTCTGCTAATTCTGAACTCAGTGTCTGTACATCGTGAGTATGTGTGTGCATGTGAATTTCTTTTTTGGCCTGCATAGAGCTTTGTCGGCGTCGTTAACAACAGCAGCAGCGTTAGCAACAGTTTATTTTTTAGTTCAAGTTATTAAATATCTTGCTAAATCGATAAAAACAATGGCTCACTAGTCTGTCAGCCAAAGCTTTTGTTTCACTTTCTGCATTCTGTGTTTTCATATTGTCTTTTCTTATTTATTCATCTCTGCTAGATCTTCTATTTCCGGAGCATCAGTAAACTACTTTTACGAGTCTTGTTTTTATTGAATCTGGACCATGTCAGCCAAAACGTCCAACACGAAACCAGTGCACGTCAATTTTAAAACAAATGGCTCGGAGACCACAGATCGTAAAAAGTTCTTGACAGCAAAATACGGTACGCACCAGATGAACCTCATTAAAAAACGTCTCAAGGTGGAACTTTGGATGCACGACCAACTGCAAGCACTCTTTCAGGTGGTAAGTGTGCCTGCGTGTGTTTGTGTGGTCACTGCAAAGGAGGGCAATGGCACTTGATTGAAGAGTGATGATAGTGCCACGCCTGAGCACTGCTGACAAATTAGCATACCAAATGTTATATCTTGTTATGCCTTCTCCCCTCCCTCCTCCCACTATAACAAACACAGGATGAGGACTTTTTCGATGAAGTGGACATTGATCTCGATGAGTTGCTTGATCTCGATCAGCGACAAAGCAGAATAGAATGGCTAAGGGTAAGTGTGTGTGTGTCTGAGCGCTTGTGTACCAAATTAGCAAGCAATCTGTTTTCAGTAGTTCACATTTAACATAAATTTTTGGAAAAAATGGTATTTTAACCAAATTTGGTATAACTAGAAAAAAATTTAAAAAAATTGAGTTAAAAATAATCATTTTGACCTGCTATAGTAGAACTTATTTACAAAGCAATTGAACTTGGGTTTTGCAACATTTTTAAATGGTTTCTATCTTTCAGAAAAAGCTCACCCACGCAAAGCAGCCACAAGCAGCCGTCGACACCTTCATTGTGGAGCTGTTAGAGCAGGCAAACACACTGTAGATCAGGGCATCATCTGGCTAGTGTGATTGGCTCATCCTGTACATACTTTCTTCAGTGCCCACCCTTCCAGCAGCCTCCCCAGAAGAAAACCACTTCTGGTCAACCGCGCTCAAGGGCGACTTTTTCCCTGCTCTCGACTGTGCCACACATCCCTGGATTGAGTGCATTGAGTGTTTGCTAGAGGGTCACCTCGGTAAACGCACCATCTCTTTCAATCTTTCTATCCCACCTTTGTCTACTCTATTTGAACATTCACCCACCACTCACTCACACCTTTGTCGTTCTGTTTCCTGTGATTGTACAGTGTCACGGTGAACACTGCAGGTAGTGATGTAATAACAACAATAAGAATAAATACAGTACACACATACAGAGACGACAGCTGCAAACAAGAGAGTGTGATCTATTTACAAAGTCAAACACTGTACAGTGTGCGTGTGCAGTGTTCGGTGTACTCAAGGTAGGAGGAACAAAGGTAGGTTGGGCACACTAAGAACGCCTAGCTGTGGCTGTTCTAACTGCTCAGAGGTACATGCCATTGATGAGGTAATCGGCGTCGTGCGCCAGCGAGCGGCCTCGTCTTGCGATTCGCTTTTTAAATGCCTTCATTCGACAGCCGACAATGACGATGAGAATGCTGGTGACAAAGAGGCCCAAGGTGAGCGCAATCACGGCGCTATTCGTCTCCCGACCACTCTGCGGACTGCTGTCACGAAGATGCGATATGGCGACGACGTTCACCGGCGCCACTTGCACTGCCTTCTTGCTGCTGGAGATGTGCGAGTAGTCGGCAGACTTGCCACCGCCACTGCCCGCCAGCTGCTTATCAGACTGACCGATGCCGTCGGAAGACGCCGAGGAGCTTTTCAGAGTGTCCTTGCCGGCAAGGCCGTTCAGACTACCGCTGCTGGAATCCCCCTTGCCACTGGCGAAGAAGCGATTGGAGAAGAGTGCTGAGTTGGCCTGGCTGCTCGAGTGACTGCTGCTGCTGGCAGATGACTGAAAAGACGGCGACTCATTGAGACGATTGGCGGAGAGCATCGCCCCACTGTACGGCTGCATGCTGTCAGTCTGCTGCTGTTGTTGCTGGTGGAGGGAAGGGTGCTGCAGCGATGACAAGTCGCCGTTTGGGTAGCTGAAGGATGGCCAGTAGGAGAGTGACTCCTTCAGGCCAACAGGGCCACCACCACTGCCACCGCCGTACGACTCCGGCTCAGCTCCATAGCCGAGCTTCTCCGCCTTGTAGATGTCACTGGGCTGCAGAGCACTGTACTGGTTCGACCAACTGGACAGGCCGAAGCCACTGCCGCCGCCGCCGCCGCCGGGCGCACTGTAGTCGGCGCCGAGGGGCACTCGGTTCGGGTACAGCAGGTTGTCCTCCAGAATTTTGTCATTCGGCGAGCGAGGGTAGTTGTAGTTGAGAAAGCCGGAGGGCTGTCCGTAGCTGCCCAGTAGCTTGCTGGGATCATTCGACTGCGTCAGATCGGTTGATGCCTTGTTCGCCGTAGAGAAGGCAGTGCTGCCGTACGGGTTGGAGACCACCTGCCCGGAGACGGCGGCCTTTGCACCGAGCGGACCAGCCACTGACGGCTTCGTCGGCGTTTCACTGCCCCTCTGCTCGGCTGCTGCTGCTGAAGCTGGCTTCGCTGAGTTTAGGCGAGACTTGTGGCACTCCAACTCCACCGCTTCATCGGAACCATCGGAACACTATCCGCCAAAGTAGAGACAAAAGAGGGTATTTTGAATGATACTGCACTTAAAGAAGAGCCGGCAGTAATCAAAGCCGAAATCAAACGAACCTGAGGTATACCATCGCAGACATTGTAGATAGCAATGCACTCACTGTTATTCGTGCGGCACTCAAATTGGTAATGACGACACCGGGAAACTGTGTGGAGAAAAGGGTAAGTTGTAGTGCTTGTAAGTCAAAGGGAGCACTTTCCACTGTACCTTTAGTGGCTGCAGTCGTCGTCAGCGACTCCTTAGCACTCTTGAGCTGTCCAACCGCTTTCTCGGCTGATACTTTTGTAGGCTGGTCACTTTTGAGTCCGGTCAGTTCGTTTTCCTGATTCGCCTGTGATTTCCATTCATTGAGGAAGTACGAGTTGCGATTTACTTGAAGAACTGAGCTACTGTAAAAGTTGTGACCAGTGAATCGACACTTGAAGTCGTCCAGTGGACCGCAGTCAAAGAGATAACAGCTGCCGCGTGTCTGGTGGATAATGAAGCTATTAGAGAACTACTGTGTGTATAAATTGCATTCTTTGACTTACCTTCTCCTCAAAAACGGCCAAATTACAGTTGGTAGTGTTCCAGCACCACCTCAGGCACTCTTCATTAGACGACAAATCGGTCTCATTGATGTACTTCGCCCCAAGGGCCCGGGAGTCATGGGTCCGAATGATGGAGTTCTTGTTTACCTGAAACTTCGCCTCGATGCCTCCATAGGGGTTGCCGCCTCGATTCGAGGGACCAGGCGTCGACTGGAGCATTCCATGGGCAGCTGCCTCACGCTTTAGTCGATGTGGCAGCCGAGCATCGGCGGAAAAGTTGAAAACTACATAAAGTACAAAGACATAGAGAATGTGGCTCATTTTTCAGTGGTTGCTTTGGCACCAGTGGAGACCAGCAACTGCGACGATTGTCAATCACCCAAAACACAACGTACCCTGGCTGATTGCCTTCCAGTCCAACTCAGCGCATGTATGACCCGGTGCTGAGTATATAGAAGTTGATGTGAACCCTACTGCACTTTAAAGGTGGAAGTGTTCTATATAATCGACATAATTGCATTTGAGCGCCCCACTTTGAGGCCATGACAGTTGGTTTGGATTAAGGAAGTGCGAGGATTATTTATTATATAATCATTATTAAAAATAACACCTACGCTCGAAATTATAACACAGAATCATTAGAGCAAACACAATAAATTAATCAATCCATGATTTTATTGCAAGCAAAGTAGTGGAAGTGAAAGGACGATGAAGCACTCGAATGTACTTGGGAAAAAGTGGCTTGTTGTAGAATGGTCTAAAAGTTGGCGTCGAAGTTCTCAATTTTTACTCTAATGAGTTGTAGACTAGCAACTGCTTTAAAACCTTTGTTTGGCTGGTCTCTCGTATCTCGCCGGCGAGAAACATCTCATCAACTACCGAGTAAACCTGCAAGAACATAAGAATAATGAGTAGATAGATCAAAAATGAGCAAAAAGCTTTAATTACCTTGTAAAAATTGAACACCAAATCGAGCTCACAAACATTGTGAAAGTACTCGTTTAAAACTTCGACAAAATTATGAATTGCTTCAAGGTAGACAAGATTATTGTCGCTCACATCGACGCAGATGCAAAAATAAAGACCTGCATAACGCCGATAGACAATTTTGAAGTTACGGAACTGTAAAACGTCAAAAACAAACTCTTAGCATGTGTTAAAGATAAAGCTGAATGAAAACAAACCTCCACAAAATTAGTGTGCTTTGCATCTCGTACCGTAACCACGGCGTGAACTTCTTCAATCAGCTTTTGCTTCTCATCGTCGTCAAAGTTCATGTACCATTTGGCGAGGCGAGTTTTGCCAGCTCGGTTTTGGATTAAAATAAAGCGAATCTGCACGTGGAATGCTTGTTATATATAAACATTAAGATTTCAATTAATTCATACCATTTTTTCTCAATTTGAAGTCGTTGGCGAATCACTTGAGATGATCACAAACAGAAACCACCGAGTATTTTGACAGTTCACTTTCCAAGATCAATACAACGCCTCACTTTACAGAGATGGTGTTTAGATACGTCTTCTGCGAAAGCCCCTCACATTTTATCCGGCTTCAGATTTTTTCGCACAACTGTTTTGTTTTGCTTTGTGATTTCTGATTACATCACCTAATTTTTATATCACCTGACGTCTGATACTACCGCTTCAAAATGAACAAGGGAAAAGCTGCAAAGACAAAGGTGAAAAACAAAGCACCCGCAGAGGTGCAAATCACCGCTGAACAGTTGCTCCGTGAAGCTAAAGAGCGTGAGCTGGAAATTGTCGCACCACCACCGAAGCAAAAGATATCCGATCCCGATGAACTTGCTGACTATCAACTGCGAAAGCGAAAAGCATTTGAAGATGGCATCCGAAAGAGCCGAACCTCATTCGCCAACTGGGTCAAATACGCCAAGTGGGAGGAAAGTCAACAGGAGATTCAACGCGCTCGGTCCATCTATGAGCGTGCACTTGACGTCGACTACAGAAATATCAAAATATGGCTCAAGTATTCGCAGATGGAGATGCGGAATCGACAGATCAATCACGCTAGAAATGTACTCGACAGGGCAGTGCTCATATTGCCACGAGTTAACCAATTCTGGTACAAGTACATCTACATGGAAGAGATGCTCAACAACATTCCCGGCTGTCGTCAGGTGTTTGAGCGGTGGATGGACTGGGAACCTAATGAACAGGCTTGGTTCACTTACATTAAATTTGAACTGAGATACGATGAAATTGACCGAGCCAGAGCAATCTACTCGCGATTTGTCACTGTTCATCCCGAAGTCAGGAATTGGATCAAATTCGCCCATTTTGAAGAGCAGCATGGCTTTATTGAAAACGCACGAGATGTGTATGAAAAAGCTATTGAATTTTTTGGCGACGACCACCTTGATGAGCGACTCTTTATGTCATTTGCTAAGTTTGAAGAGAATCAGCATGAATATGACAGAGTCCGCGTCATCTACAAGTACGCTTTGGAGAAGTTGAGCGTCGAGGATCGCCAGGAGCTCTTCAAACAGTATTCACTCTACGAAAAGAAACACGGCAATCGCTTTGAGATTGAAGATGTCATTTTCAGCAAGCGAAAAGCCAAATACGAGAGTGAACTGAAAGCCAATTCTCATGACTATGACGTATGGTTCGACTACATTCGTCTAATGGAAAATGAAGGCGACATTGATAAGACACGTGATGTGTACGAGCGGGCTGTTTCAAACGTGCCGCTGGGAAAAGAAAAGCGCCTTTGGAGACGATACATCTATCTTTGGGTCTACTACGCCGTTTTTGAGGAGCTCACTACTAAAGATTATGACCGAACGCGTGAAGTTTACAATTTCATGCTGAAACTGATCCCTCACAAGAGCTTCACTTTCGCGAAACTCTGGGTCATGGCGGCAAAATTTGAAGTACGCCAGAAAAATCTCACTGCAGCTCGAAAGTTATTCGGCACTGCCATTGGCCTTTGCCCCAAGGAGAAACTTTTCAAAGAGTACATTGAATTTGAAATTCAATTACGAGAATTCGATCGGTGCCGCATCATCTACCAAAAGTATCTCGAGTATGCGCCACAAAACTGCATGGCCTGGATGAAGTTCGCCGAGCTGGAAAATATTCTCGGCGAAGTGGAGCGAGGCAGGTCCATTTTCGAAATTGCCATTGACCAGCCACGATTGGACATGCCTGAACTTATCTGGAAGGCATATATTGACTTTGAAATTGAACTAGAAAACTTTGACAAGGCGCGATTGCTTTATGAAAGACTGCTGGAGCGAACCGAACACGTCAAGGTTTGGATCAGTTTCGCTCGTTTCGAGCTGATCGCCAACAAAGAGGACGCCCAGTTTGGCATTCAACAAGCGCGCAGTGTGTTTGAGCGAGCAAACAAGGCGCTGAAGGACTGCGTTGAAAAGGAATCTCGACTGATGCTACTGGAAGCGTGGCTAGAGTTTGAGGTTGAGCAAGGTGACGAGAAGTCACTGGCCGCAGTGAGAAAGCAGATGCCAAAGAAGGTGAAGAAGCGCAGAAAGATCAAAACAGACGATGGCTCGGATGCTGGCTGGGAGGAGTACTTTGATTACATCTTCCCCGACAAAGAAGCACAGCCTCATCTCAAGTTTTTGGAAGCCGCCAAAATGTGGAAGCAGAAGAAGGAAATGGGCACAGCCACTGCTGGACCGTCGACGAGTGGCAGCGCTGATTGAGGGGCGCCAGACGACGACGACGACTTGTGCTCGTCAATGTCAATCTCCAGCAACCCGCCTCACTTTACTTTGTCCTTGATTCTCTCAGTGCAGTGCCCCAGCACTGTCGCTGGCCATCCTCCAATTGTTGTAACTCCATCACCACTGTCACCAGTGTCAACTATCGTCAATGCATTACCGCCGCCGTCTGTCTCCGTGGCTAATGAAATTCCAATAAAGTACGATTCATCTTCATTAAGCATCACTGCAGTCACTGTTCACTTTCTGGTATTTCCGGCAAGTCGTGCAACGGCAAAACGAGCACTTGGAGGAACGAGTGCTGGAGAGAAGCAAGAGAGAGAGAAAGAGAGTGCTGGCCTCGCACAATCACTTGCCGCCAGTTGTTATCTACCGATGCAGCGATTATGGCACACGCAGGCAGACGGCGAGGGCAGAGCTGCTGAACTGCTGAATGGACACTTGTCACAGGCTCGCTGCTAACCACACTCAGCTGTGTCGTTCTCTCTGTTTGTCTCTCTGTGTGGAGATGTCGTTCAGTGATCGACATTGACGACGATCTGGAGCACATCCACTGGACGCTGCCTGTGCTGGTGCTGCTGCTGGTACAGTCTGGCAGCAGTCTCCACCAGTGCCGCCTGCTGCTGCCATTCTTCGAAATGAGATGTAACCAGTGACAGCGGTGAGCTGTGTAGAGCGACAGGGCTCAGTGTACAGGCTCCTCTACCTTATCAAATGGGCAATTAATGTTCACTCACAGCTGTCGATAATGAAAAACATGAGGGAAATTGCCAAATCGAGCCTCGATCTAAGGGCAAATCAAACGGGGTAAGAGAAAGCGGCATTTCGAGCAGCGAGGAGGAACATTTTCCCGGATGCCAAATAGAATCGCCATGAGTGATAGCAGTCAGTTCAGGCCTTATCACTTGTGCTCACACATGTGCTGACCACGAGAGAGAGCAACAAGTGAGCGCTCAGCAGAGCCTTTGTTTTCAGCCGGCGAGCTTGCCGATTGTCCTGTTGCTTCTTCAGCACTGCACTTCTTCTTCTTCTTCTTCGCAATCAGCAATCACTGTCACAAAGCAGCACACACTGTACAGTGTCGTCCGACTGCGTCCGTGCACCAGAGTCTTTTGCTACTACCAAAGTGGCACATCGAGTACGGCAACTACTGCTGACGGTTGAAGTTGCACCAGGCGCCCAGCTTAGACTGTGTGCCGCTGTTCACGCTGTGCAAAGTGTTTGCTAGCGAAAAGTAGAGCTAATCGGCGCCAGGACTGCACCAGCCACCATCGTCCTCATCTGCGCCAACTTTTCGACTCTCACTCTTTCACTCTTTCTCTCCTTCTTCCACTCTCTTTCATATCAGTGCAGAATTCTTTCGGGACGTCAGCTGCCGAACTTGACGACAACGACGGCGACGGCCACAGTGCTTGGCATCACTCTGAGAGACACAGTGTACAGAAAGCGTTCAGAAAGTGATGCTTTGATGAAAGTTGAACTGTCAGCTTTCCGCATCCAGACAGCGATATGAACAGAAATGGCTGACCAAAAACTGACATCGACTGAAACCCCGACCAGTAACGGACTCATTCCAAATGACCTCTACTCAGAAGTTCCGCGATTCGTCGACAAGAAGACACTGCTTGAGTATCTGAAAAATGTTGAACACAATCCCTCAGTGGCGGAAGGTAGTGTCTGTGTTGGTGATCCGCAATTACCGACGATTTTAATGTGTTTTTCTTCTCTTTTCAACCTTCAACTACAGATCTCCGTCAGTCTTATCAGTCAAAACTGCGCCCTTATGAAGATCACACCAGGTTCGGAACCTTCTACACTGAGCCAATCGACGACGCCTACTTTGGAGCGAAGCCGATGATTCTCCTCATCGGCCAGTACTCCTCGGGCAAATCGACCTTTGTGCGGTATTTGATTGAGAGGGACTACCCAGGAATCCGAATCGGTCCTGAGCCGACCACTGACAAGTTTGTGGCGGTGATGCACAGCGAAGAGTCGAACATCATTCCCGGAAATGCTCTGGTGCTAGACTCCAGCAAGCCCTTTCGACCACTGATCAAGTTTGGCGGCAAATTTCTCAACCGCTTCCAGGCCTCACAGGTGGACTCGCCGGCCCTCAGGTCGTTTACGCTCATTGACACGCCGGGCATTCTGAGCGACAACTGCAGCAACGACGCCTACGACTACAAAGGCGTCATTGAGTGGTTCGCCGCAAGGTCCGATCGTATCTTTCTGTTTGTCGACGCTCATAAGCTTGAGCTGTCGGGTGACTTTCAGCAAATCGTGCAGATGATTCGAGCCTATGATGATAAGCTACGAATTGTCCTCAATAAGACTGATCTAATCAGCGAACAGGAGCTTATTCGAATTTACGGCGCTCTGATGTGGTTTCTCGGTAAGTCACTTGTGTTTTACAGTTGCGTTTTTTTCTTTAATTTCTCCTTTCACAGGACAAACTCTTGAACTGAAGGAGGTTATTCAGATTTACATTGGCTCCTTCTGGGGTCAACCGGTGGCGAACGTCGCCCACCGGAAACTGTATGAATTTGAGCAGTTTCGCATTTTCGAGGACCTGAGAAACCTGACCAAGGAGAGTCTACTCCGCAAAGCAAATTACCTCGTAAAGCGAGCCAGAGAAGTAGCCATTCACGCGTGCATCGTCTCACTACTGCGAGAAAAGTACAACCGGGCACTGCTGCGATTCATAGCGCAGAAGAAGGCCAAAAGGCGACTCATCAAACGACTTCCAAAGCTCTTTGATGCCATTCAAAAGCAGCACAACTTTAATCGAAGTGACTTTCCAGAGGTAGGTAAGCTCACCGAAACCCTTCTCAGCATCGACTGGCGGCAGCTGAAGAAGCACAGTCACCACTTGGCGGCGCAGAAGGAATCATTCGTCAACGTAGACATACCACTGATTGTCACCAGGTGAGATGCTTTTAGGGAAGGGGGGAACATAAGCTTCTTCAGATAACGTAAAACAATACGATTTCAACAATAGGATAACAGCAGAGCGGACACAGGCAATCTTCCGACTTGAAGAGGCTTCTCCCTTTGGATACGAAAAGGGAGAAGCCTTTGACGAAGGCTCACTAGAGCCGAGCAAGTCCTGGATAGTCAATCGGTATCGACATCAGTACGAAACGCTATTCAATGAACTGAAAGACGACGAACAAAATAAGGTTACCGGTATGTAAAGCAGCTAGTGACGTTTCGATTACACACAAAAGACAGCTACTAACTGGTTGTATCTTATTGCTTTCCTGCTAGCAACGAAAGCCAAGGCACAGATGCTCAAGTCGAACCTTCCAGCTAAAGTACTGACGCGAATCTGGGGCCTCTCCGATATTGACCGTGATAATATGTTGGACAAAGAAGAGTTTCTTTTGGCAATGTACCTAGTGGCAACTAAGCTGAACAACCCTCAAGAGGTGCCCAGTGAGCTGCCCGCGCACTTGATACCGCCGAGCAAGCGGCACCTCAAGTAATGGTGTCAGGTTTAACCTTCTTTTTTACGTTTTTTGCTCCGAGTTTATATGTTTTGTTAATTAATATAAAATTGTCAAAGACAAACTCTGAATGTTGTTTAAAATTTAAACAAATTTGCCACTCGAGAAAAGAATCCCTTGTTCTCTGAATTGTTCCCACCAGGCGCCGATTCTTCGGCAGCTGTTTCAGAGTTGTTCTGCTGGTTTGTCGCTTGAGTGGAGTTCGGCTGATTGAAGGGAATAAAGTTCTGAATGCTCGAACGACACAGTGGACAGAGATCGATGCGCTGAAAGCATTCAGAGCAAACACAGGCATGGCGACAGGGCAGCAAAGCTCGGGTGATGTACTCTTCCTGACAAATGACACAGTACGGCAAGTTGTCGCCGTTGTCAATTGAAATGTACAAGTCCTGCAGGTTCAGTACTACGCCTGATTTGCGCTTAATGTACTGAGCAATGATGGACGTCTCCAAAGGAATGACGTTGTCTTTCAAATGAATAATCGACACTAGAAGAACCTAAAGAAGGCAAATGCAGGTTAGTTGGTGTCTGATATAAAAAATGATGCGGCTGTCTTTACAATATCGTTAATTTCCACTTGATCTTCAATTTCTTTATCATTCAAGGCGAGCATAACAACCAGCGGATATCGATCTCGATTGTTAGCTCCAAACAAGCTACGATCTAGATCCTTTGGACTTGGAATCTTGTGGGTGATCTTGTTGTATTCGTCCTTGTACCTGTTACAACAGATTATTAGGATAATTAGCTACACTGAAAAACACTTACAGTTCAGGATCGTTTGAGAACAAAGCCGAATTTTCAATAAACTTGCCATCAATCAGCTGATTTTTCAACTCATCCCAGCCTAAAGCTAACTTTTGGTGAAAGTTGTTAATGTTGACCGCCCAGAATGAAAACATCCAAAAGGAACACTCGCAAACAACATTTAACTCGATGCCATTCTCGTAGTTGTCAACGCTTCCCAGCGACCTCGGGTCAATCTTCAGTAAAAACGGGTTTCGCAGTCGTTGTGACTTTAGAGCCGATCTATCCAGGCGGGTGCACGAGAGAACACTGTCCTCCATATCTTCTGGTCCCAGGTGGTGTAAATGCGCACAAAATGACTAGGATTAAAGAAGTGTTGAGCAGTTCTGATTGTTCGGCAAGACTAGACGTCGTTGTTGTCAAAGGCAACCGAGAAAATGCAAAATAAAAAACTCGAGTCTGAATCATTGTTTGTGGGCCGGGCTTCTGTCTTTTAAAAAATGCCACACGTAAAGTGTGTTACCGATAATAACAAAAATCTTGATAACACCCTGAATTTTTGTGATTCTAAGATGGAAAAAAGCATTTGTTTTAATTACTTTAAATATAATTTCAAGAATTGTACAGCGAGAGGTGTTTCTTACAGATAAAATAAGAATAATAATTGTCACTAAATCTATCCAATAACGAGAGTATCACCAGTTAACTCGTAGGCCGGAACTTCCAGGTTCAACGGAGCTGGGCCCTTGCGGATGCGACCAGAAGCGTCGTAGTGACTGCCGTGGCAGGGACAGTAGTAGCCGCCAAAATCTCCCTTTCCGGGAATGGGCACGCAGCCGAGGTGAGTGCAGATTCCAACAACGATGAGCCACTCTCCGGTTGGAGCGCGCTTTTCGTCGGCTTCAGGGTCACGCAATTCCTTCAAATCAACAGCTCGCTCGATGGCGATTTCCTTAGCAGTACGGCGGCGAATAAAAACGGGTTTGCCTAAAAGTAAAACAATGTTTAGCTTCGATCACTGGTAATATCCAGTCACATGGTCACTTACCACGCCACTTGACAGTGACATTTTTGCCTTCGGGAATGCCGGCAATGCTAACTTCGACCTTACTCAAAGCCAAACAGTCACGAGCAGGCGACAACATGGTGACAAGTCCTTGCACAAAGGCCTTAGCGGTAACCGCACCGCCAACGCTAACACCAGCGGTGCAGAGATAGACGTAAGCACGGCGCTCATCAATAGTATCCTTGTTAGGCTTAGTGAGGTCCTTGTTCGAACTACGGCGGTAGTCTGAAAAGTCGGGGATTCGGAGATCGGTGTGAGCAAGACGGTACTGGTGTCCCACTGAAATCAAATTGAAAAGAAATGTAGTAGTTCAGCAAATAGAAAGTTACAACAGAAAAGCGTACCTCCAATTCCAGTGATAGATTGGCTCTTGTTGTTGAAAAGCTGGCCTTTCAAATTGAGGACTCTCTTCGCCTGGCCAAGGACTAGCTTGTTCAGTTGGATGTCGTTGGCGAAAGCTGGAATCACCGGAGGTAGGGTTTCCTCGCGTTTGTACCACTCATCACGCTTTAGCGAGGGAAAAGAGGCTGCAGCGGAGCGGCCTCCGACCGATTGGGTGGCCGCCTTCACGTACTGCGACAGTCCCAGAGCGCGAGCGTTGTGGATCATTTTGTTGATCAGTTCAGCGTTGGATGTAAGCAAAAGGGACCAGAAGAGGAGACACCGACAACAGATCCGAGAAACTGGACGATTTTCTGGGTTGTCGAGTTGTGTTGTGATTTTGCCCTTGCAGGCTGTGGGGCTGTTCACAGATGACGTCCTAGCGAGACTAAAAGAAATTCTGTCTAATTAGAATTTGCAGCACATGATAAGCATTTATTTTAGTTCTAAAAGTGACAATTTTTGGGAGATTTGTTCAGAAACATGATTGAGATTTTGCAAACAGGCGCTCCTTCACTTCAGCAGGGATCTTTGACTGGTACTCAAGGTGATTAGCCGCCGAATGAGACGCTAGAACGCCTAGCTCGTTGGTGAAGTTTTCGTTTTTGATGTACGTAAGCGAATTTCCAAGAATGTCCGTTAGTTGCCCGCCAAGGGCATGAAGAATACCCTCCGGTGCACAGGTGTCCCATTTTTTACATCCCCGACTGGCGAACGCGTAAACATGAGCTTTGCCTTCGATCACCTGAAGCACCTTGTTACCGGCGCCGCCAACCCGAAGTACCGAGTCAGGCGATAATGCCTCAACTGATTTGTTGATAAGATCATTACTGTGTGACCTTGTGGTAGTGACGATCAGTTTGCCAACTGGCGGGGAAACCTTTTGAACGCCGAATGCTCCCAGGCCCATCAATCCCCATATGGTTCTCCCTAGATTGGACTGCTCTTCAGCTTTCTATTTAAAACAAAAACATAATTAGTGAAACAGATCAGAACAGAATTATACGCAAACTATACATTGTGGTTGAAAAAGGGTTGATGAATGACACCGCCTATGGCTTTTCCTTTGACGGAGAGACCAATAAGAATAGTGACATGATCCAACAGTCCTTGAGTGAATTCAGAGGTGCCATCCAGAGGATCTACCCAAACCACCACATCTTCATCTTGCACATTTTGAAGCTCATCTGGGCAACGGTGTGACAGAACTGATTCTTCAAGTCGATCAACAATCCAATCACTTGGAACGTCGTAATCTTTTTTCTCTAAATTCTGAAATAGCTATAAAAGTTATAGAAAAACTTTTAAACGTACAAATAAACTGACCTCTTCACCGATGATGGACACTTTGGGAAACTGATTCATCAGCGATCGGATGATACACCTCTGCGAGCTTCGATCCGCCTCAGTTTGCAAGTCATTGAAGCCCTAAGTGTACATATACAAATGATTTATCGCAGACATCCTCAAAGACACGCCGGAACATGAAAAATACCTTATCAACAATGTTTAGCTGTCCACTGTGCATAATGTCTCTAATAATAGAGCCTGCCTTCTGCGATATCGAATGGGAAGACGCCAAGAGGCGTAGAACCAGTGGCACATTGGGGTGCATTGTGCTGAGCTGTTTGGGCTGGGCTGTTTGAGTGGACGTCAAATGAGCTGTTGATGGCAGTCGATGGTGGTGGTGGTGGTGGTGGTGGTGGTGGTGGGTGAGTGAGTGAAGTGATCGAGCAGATGACCGAACAGTGGCCAGCTGTACGGTGTCTGCGAACCTGCACAGCACCGGGCACAGCAAAACACGTCGAGTGAGCATCATCACCATCATCATCATCATCTGTTGTGTGACAAGTTGTGCGTCTGCAAATTATTACCATTGCCAGCGACTACTTCTTGGTGACTGCTCCCTTCCATTGTAGTGTTGTCTTCATCGCCAATTTATCTATCTATTAATACGTGTTTACTCTGCTTCAAACTCGACGGCAAATGTGGTCGCTCTTCTCACGTGATCCGTCAAAGGATTTCGCCTTCGAGGTGAATGATGCAGCCCAGCACTTGGAAGGCACCTTTTGGACGCTGCATAAAGCCAAGAAGAAGGTAAGTGTACTGTTGTGAATTTGTGTGTATTTTCGTATTCTCTATTCGCTATCTTTCGTACAGGCAACTGGTGAGACGGTGTCCGTCTTTCGGTACGAGTTCAAGCCAAATGAAGAGTCCTACTTGGAGGCGGCTAAAAATGCCATCAAGCGGCTTAAAACATTAAGGCATCCTTCCATTCTAACATACTTTGATTCTCTTGAAACTGAAAAATACCTCTTGGTGGTGACTGAATACGTCGAACCGTTGCATGCTCATCTAGAAAATCAAAGCGGACTAACTACGCAGCAAAGAGAATTCGCTATTAGTTGGGGCGTTTTAGCCGTTTCCAAAGGACTTTGCTTTCTCAACAGCAGCAGTCTTATTCACGGAAATCTTGGTTTGCCCTCTATATTTGTCAACAATGCAGGCGACTGGAAAATATCTAACTTTGAATACCTTTCACATGTCGACGATTCATTTCCATACAAGACTTACTATAACCATAAAAAGTACACTCCACCAGAGTTATCTGATGCTAATCGAAAGCTTCATAAGTAAGTGTGTAGAAATGCATTTGTTAATGTTTTTAAAAATCATTTTTTTTATTTAGAAATGTCGACAGTTGGGGTTTTGGCTGCCTAATCTGGGAAATATACAATGGTTTTCTAGCAGACCAGGAAAAGCTTCGAAGCTTAGGCAAAATTCCCAAAAAGATTGGTCCTCAGTACATGTCATTAATTTCAGCCAACATTCGCTCACGAAGCAGCATTCAAGACTTTGTTACAAAAGCTCAGCAGCCAAATGGCTACTTTAAAAATGTTTTCATTGAATCGATGGTTTTTCTGGAGGAAATTCAAATAAAGGATTCTGTCGAGAAGAATCGTTTCTTCAGCAACCTCAACAATCGTATTGACAGCTTTCCCAGTGATGTGTGTACAAACAAAATCCTTCCGCTGATCATCTCTTCACTTGAGTATGGTGAAGCAAGCACTAATGTTTTGGAGCTGCTTTTCAAAATTGGAAAAGTATTACCGGAAACGGAGTACCAGAAGAAGATGGTTCCCTGTATCATAAAGCTCTTTTCATCTAAAGATCGATCTATTCGCTCAAAGCTTCTCAAAGAGGTAACACTAAATTAAAATTATTTAAAATTAAAACTGATCATGAAAATCATGCTAACTCTGTTCACAGATGGAAACATATGCTGAATTCATCCCAGCTAATCTAATCAACGATCAAATTTTTCCCAATCTGGTGCAAGGTTTCCTCGACTCTAATCCCATCATCCGAGAGCAGACTGTCAAGGTACTACTTTTACAATTTATATGGCAAAAATATCTTTCGTTTCTCACCACCAATTTTTGATGACAGAGCATCTACTACATGGCCCCAAAACTGAATAGTCAAAACCTCAATGAAGAAGTAATGAAGCACTTTGCCCGGATTCAGTTTAAAGATCCCGAAGGAGGCATTCGCACAAACACCATCGTATGTCTCGGAAAAATTGCCGGCCACCTGCAGCCCCAGACACGTCAGAACATGATGCTGCCGGCGTTCATTCGCTCTCTTCGTGATCCCTTCCCGCCCTCCCGAATTGCCGGCATCCTCTCGCTCAGTGCGACGCAGAACTTTTTCACCCTTCAGGACTGTACATCGAAGATAATGCCCGTCCTCTGCACCATACTAATGGACCCTGAAAAGCAGGTACGCGATCATGTGTTTACCTCACTCAAGAGCCTGATCGCAAAGATGGAAAAGTTCTCGGAAGACCCGACCTTAATTAAAGAGATGGGTATGTTTTGGTCTGTAAGATTACGCTTTTCCTAACAATATTTTGCACTTTTCAGAGAGCGAAATCAACCAATCAGGCTCAAATGTTTCCGCCAAGCTGACCAGTGGTCTCAGCTGGGCAGTTAGTTCAATTGCAGCCAAATTGACGAGGACACGAGATGAAACGCAAGACAGTGCCACCAGCTCCAACAGTAACAAAATCGGAAATCTACCAGCAACGAGTGCAGCGAGCAGGGTAGCCGCTACCAGCAGTAATAATCAACCAAAAAGCATCAGCCATTCTGATGGACCATCAAAGACGCCTCTAGGCGGAACTTCTGCGGATACTAAGAGCTTTGCTAGTGACTTGGACAGTCAGACTGCTGATGGCTGGGCCGACGACGATGGCTGGGACAATGATGATGACATTACTAATGAACTGGGGGAGCTCAAGTTTGAAGATGACAAACCCAGTACGACAAGCAAAACTACAAAGTTTGCACCAATCAAAGAGAAAAACACTGCAAACTCTTGGGACGATGATCTCCTAATGGACGATTGGAACTCAGACTGGCAGTCTACTGAGGTCAACTCAAAAACAGATGATAAAGCGGGTAACTTTGGCAATGATGAACAACTGTTCCAAGAGCCTGCTGTGCGGAAACCAGCAGCAGCTCGCGCCATTGAGAGAAACAGAACAGGAAACACAGCAGCCAACTCGAACCTGATGAAGAAAGGCCCAATGAAGTTGGGGGCGCAAAAGTCGAGTAAAACAAACTGAGCAGCAATAAAAAAATTGGAGTTTTCCATCTTTGTATAACGTTGACCAATTAAAAAGCATGTGATATAATTGCATAACAAAACCAAAAGCGTGCTAACACCACTGAACAGTGCACACCAGTGCGAGATGGTCTGATGGCACTGTTTCACTTGGTATGGCAGTCTCCTTGATGATCTCTTCGTGTTTTGGCATTGGCACCACCTCCACTACCTTCAAGTTGGCTCTGTCGTGGAAGATGTAGTCAAGGCAGCCAGTAAAGTTTTGCGTGTAGTTGGTGTACTCTGGAAACCCACAGGCGCTGGACATGTCGAGTGAATGCAAAAGAACGAGGTCGTCGATCAGTTCTGCTTTATCTAGAAATTTAAAAAATAAGTTTAAGCTTCATTATAAGTGGAAGGTTTACAGCAGCGTACTTATTCGAAAGTCTTCCAGCGACGAGTCCACTTTTTTCTCGTTCACTAGTCTAACAACACCGAATTCAGGCGTTGAATTCCAGTCTCCTGCAAGCACAAATGAAATGGTGTGAAGCGGATACTCCTCACCAAGTTTGGCAAGCATTTTTTCAATGTACTTGAAGCACAGATACGACTGAATCAAGCGAATATGATCGGCATCATCTTTTGAGTAGAGGTGCAAGTTAGCAACTAGAAGAAGACGATTTGAGTCTTCAGGAGCCACTCTCAGCAAAAGAACTTGTAGGCTGTTTTTCAGTTTTGAAATTCGACTGAGCAGTAGCTCGTTAGTTTCAACCTTGCTCTTCACCTCGGTAAAAAGATCGCAACTAAGAAGAAGATTGGAAAAGGTGTGTGTCTCTTTCATGAGACAGGAAAACTTTGAGCGACGGTAAAGAATGGCTAGTCCTTCCTTTAGTTTCTCTTTGCTGAGAAACGTAGAATCGTAACCCAAAGTGTCGAAAATTGGACCGATTCCTCCGTTGATGAAACTTTCATCTACTTCTTGAAGAAGAATGAGATCGGCATTGTAGCCACAAAGTTCTTTTAAAATTAGAAGCTTTCTGCAAAAGGAAAAAAGCTATTAATAGTGGAACAGAAGATTGACTGGCAATACAAACCGATAATCAAAAGCAAGGAATCGTGGCTTGCAATAAGGAAATAGACTTTCTTGTGAGTACGCTGAATCAGCGTAAAAGTCGGCTAAGAGGTTGTAAGAAACAATGCGAATCTGGTCGCTGGGAACTGCAGACTGAGTGAAGGTGTTCCGAATCTCAAATGGGCAATTCTTCGGTCCAGCAGTTATTGGTTTAGTAGACACTGCCTCTTTGCTTAGTCCGATACCTTTTCCATCACCTGGTTCACAAATCACCTTCAAATGACAGCCGATGTCTTCCTCAGCAACATCATAAGTGAAATTGCTACCTACTTTTTCCCATACAGCGCTGTCATTTTTCTCATTACTTTTGAGCCAGGTAAACTTGCTTTGAACAATAGTGCCGTTGCTAATTTCCACTGTTGGGTAAATCGAGAACCCGGTAAGAATAGTGTTGGGTATCTTCAGTTGCTGAATGGTCGGTAGATTTGTGTAAACTGTGTAGATTACATCTTCGACATCGTTTTCATCATTGCCGACCTTTAAATGCATTTCAGATCCTGAAAAACAAACTTTGTGAGTGAAAATGTCAACAAAAAAACGAGAAAAATCATACCATCTAACCAGAAATCTCTATTTTTTGTTTCCGGTTTAACAGCTTCCTTCTGGTGAAAGAAGGTGAACTCAATTTGCTTTGCAGTACTTTCTTCATTCGGGTGTTTTCTTTTCTTTGGCTTTCCTTTGGAAAATGCCTTTTCAAAGTTGATCTTCATTCGCTTAGCACAATCGCCAAGTAGCTCATTTTTATCTCTTTTAAACTCAAATAACCTTTCAGTAGAGTCATGGTTCCAATTGAAAAGTATCTTCAAATGGGTTTCCTCGGGGTCTTGATCATTTTTCAGCACATTGACACGTAAATCAGACATGTTTTCTTGCGGTGTTATTCTTTTGCCGGCACAAATCAGCTGGCAATTGCACTTTCAGCAGTGCTATTTGCACACGTGGAGTCCAATGGCAGTTTTCAGTTTTTGCCAAAAAGGAAAAAGTCCACAGTCAAGCCAACTGACATGGCCAACTTTAGTAGGAGGAACACTGAGGTGAAGACGAGTTCTATAAAGAGAACATACTGCTGCCAAAAGATGAAATAGGTTACCAGAAATGTGCTTAGAAGATACAGCACAAACACCAGAGGTTCTTTTGTTGATTTGACTGCTTGAAGGCAAAATTCACTGGCAATTAAGGTGAGAAAAAGAACGATTTCAAGCACGTAAACCCAGGTTCTATCAGCCAAATAGACGCCTTTATACGCAAAGAGCATCAGCTCTACTAGGCATAAAAAAGCCGCATAAGAACAGGTCAAAAAAGAGACCATGGATGTGGCGAATCGGTCCATCTTCATCAGTTGGGGAAGTTCAGTACTGGCTTTTGATCCGCTCTGGTACACCAAAACACACAGTCTCCATGGAAACACTGAATACAGAAATAATACATAAGTTTAATTTAACCGAGAATCGACAGCTTTTCGCTTTCTGGAACTTTGTTGATGATGAAACGTCCATCGTAGCTGAGTGAGGCAAAAATCCACGGGTCATTGGGAGACCACTCAGTAGCGTAGACACTATCTTCGTGGTCTTTAAACTTTAAAATCAGCCCGTCGCTTTGCTTTTCTTTGGAGGCAAGCATATTTTTTATCGTCGTGTCCTCCTCATCAAGTTCATCTTCGATTAGGTGGCCGTAAGGTTGAGAGGCAATGGTGGACGCTCTCAGAAGGTTCACGTTTCCGTCACTGCTCGAGGTTAGCACCAGATGATCGTGGAATGAATTGTAGCGCACTGACCACAGCCAATGCGAGTGGTGCAGCATCTTCAAAGCCGGCTTAGAGATATTGCGGATGTCCCAAAACTTCACTTCACAGTCATCACCACAGCTTGCAATGTAGAACTGCGAGTTTGGGTTAAAGTCAATATCTCGTACGGTCTGACTGTGTGCCTGTGGAATGCTCCAGGAACTGGTGGTTGATGATCGGAGGTCCTTTGAGTAAATATTATTGTTTGATACCAGACAGATGACATTGCCATTGAAGTGTGGACTCCAGCTGAATGTGCTCAGTTTTGTAAGGCGGTTGACGTTCTTGCTCAGACCCTCACTGCTGATGAAGGCCACCGGTTTCTTCGTTTCAATGTCTAAATGCACCAACTTTGTCTCCATCAGCAATATGAGCTCATTCTCCTCGTCCGGCTTTAGTCGAGCCACTTTTCCCAGCTGCTCATCGGCTCCCAGCCCGTCCTTGTTAAAGTCAGCAATATTGATCAAATCAGAAAGCATCTGTGCATCATCTGATTCGTCAAGATTGACTGACGTGTCTATTGGAATGCGCCATATTGCACAGTGGTTCTCCACTTTGTTCATATTGCGGTGGGATGAGTAGCAGGAAATGAGTTGATTCGGCTGTTTACTCGGTGAGATCAGGTGCCAGATCTCTCCAACCTTGTGCTTGAAGACTGCCTTTGACAGTGAATCATTTTCTTCAACATACTCCAACAAGTGCACCTGGTTGCCCGACGACTCCAGGGATTGCGTGCCCACAAAGAACCTGGTGGGCAGATTCTCATTGTACTGAGCACAGAGTGAGCGGCACTCGCTGTCCAGACCGTAGATCAGCGGTGGACTGTCGGCGATGGCCGAAGATGATTCAAACCCAATGGACATTTTCACAAGTGAAAGTGGCGATGTTTTGCAAGAGCAGCCTCAAAACACATCGGCACTTTGACAATCAGCTGACACACGCTGCGCCTTCTCCTGCGCAGACCACGTTTTGGCGATGTTTTGCCTGCAATGTGCTTCAGAGCAAAACATCAGCAGGTCTCGTACATCTAAACCCGAATTGAAGCATGGAGAAAACAACTGCCAATGTCAATTTGACTGCTTCCTCCAAAAAAGAAGCAACCCCGATTGCTTCTAATGGCGAAGAAAAGGATCCGCTAGAAGAGATGCTTGACCGGACGGGCTGCAAAGAAGTGCACTTCTCCCTTCAGGTAGTAGTACTACAAGCGAATTGAGTGCATTGTTCTTTTTGTGTTTGCAATTTGCTCACCTACAACTTTATCTTTCGCAGGAGTGCATGTACGAACACCGCGACTGGCGAAAGTGCCAAAACCTGGTAAGCTCTCTTCGTCAGTGCATGCTCGAGTACGAGCAGCGAAGAAACGGGCCAACACCCAACTGACCGCCAAAACCACTCAAATTACCCCCAGCACCCTAATTTGTACAATGTTTTATTATTACAACAGCTAATAGTTAACAATGTGTGTATGATATTTAGGAAATACTGTGTTAAGAAAGAGTGCATTAGCAGTAAAATAATAAGGATAAAATAAGTTACACTAACAGCAACAACCTTAGTACCTCTGGTACAGGGTTAAAAAACTGAAAAAATACTAGGCATTTGTGGTGGCAACATTAAGACTTGATTGCGTTGATATCACAACTAATGTCGTTATCGTACGAGTGCTTCCCCGTTCGATAGTTGGCTTTGGTGAAGGTGTAGGTCTCACTGTTGGTAGAGTGATCGTCGTAATAGTCGAGGTCATCGTTAAAGTCAATATCTGACTCGTGTGACAGGAAGAGATTGTGCCGCGTCTGGAGCATCAGTCGAGTGACAATGGCGTAGGCAAAGATGTCGGCCGCAGCGGAGAAACCTAAAATGCAATACAAAACGGCAAATCTATTAGTCACGACCCGAATTTCTCCACCCAGGTGATTGGCAAGTTAACAAACCTGTGATTATCTTATAACGCCAGAGCAGATCAATTTGAATGCACACCATAGCAACCAGAACCAAATGAATAAACCAGACCAGAATGCCCGCTCCAAAGTGAAGGTAAAACTTCAGCTTGCGCGGATCCTGTTCAAGTATCATCGTATGGCGAAGCTCGTGAAGGAACCAAAACATCAGCAGCATTCGAAAGCCAAGACTTATCCAGCCGGGCCAAGTGTGATATTCGTCGACTTCCTCGATGTAATTCAGCGAATCTTTGACCCAGATGTACAGCAAAATTTTGATAAGGGTGTAAGCCGCCCAAATGGTGAGGAGCATTGTTTTGGAAAACATTTCCAATTTGCTGATGGGCCAGCCTTTAGCGATCATCAGCACAAAAAGAATAAATAAGGCAGTAGACATTATCTTTATGATGTCAGCAACGGTGTTCAGTGTCTCGAAGCCTTTTCCATTGTGGGCAAAGACGATTTTGTGACAGCAGATGAAGAAGTAAGCTAAGCAGTGTAGTGCAAGTGATATTGTGAATAGATAGTTGAGACTGCGATTCTTTTGCTTTGACAAGGCGTAAAGCTGAACGAAAAGGAGAATTAGGTAGCTAAAGTTGAGGATTATGTAGACGAACAGATTCGTCTGTTCGACTGAAAACTGGTAGTCGAGGTCAATCAGTTTATTGGTGGCACTGTTTGGGTGACCGTTGACGAGCCAGATTGAGTAGCTGATGACTGACTTCGTGTTGGCGCTGGCTGTCCAGGTACACTTGCTCTGACTTGAGTTGGTGTGGACATCTTGACTAATTTTTCTTTGGCAAGCAAGCAAAACTAAAAACCAAAAGCTAAAAGAAAGAAAATGACAATTAAATAACAGTTACTCGAAGCACTACAGGTGCACTTACGTTGGCTCTTTAGGATTATCAACCACATAAGTAAACTGATAATTGGGAAGGACGGGCACTCGAGAAGGCTCATTGCAGGGTTTGTCTTTAGGACAAGGCATGTACCGGACAAAATCAGTAGAAGCAGCAGCAGTAGTTGATCTGTTACCAAGGCTGCACTTGGAATCGTAGAATTGATTGTGCACCAATTCGTAAACTCGTTTACAGAAGGAACTGTGCCTATTTTTCGTTTCCTCTAAATGCATGTTGTAGACTTGCTTGAAAAGCGTCCGATTGATGTAAAGCATGACTGCATTGCCATACGGATTGTCTAGGTTACGTCCACTGTCAGATTTGTTTGTATTCAGATGGCTGATGGTGGTTAAGTTGCCGAAAACGTAGCCATCAGTATCTTCATGATGGTTAGGGTTTGATTTGCCTACAGCGAACCTTGCAATCACCTAAAGGAAAAGAAAATAATTAAAATTAATCTGTTTCACTTTTAGAGGTGCCACAAGAATCTATAGTTCACAAAACTCACCTTCAGAGAGCTTACTGAAGGACTCCAGATTCCATCCACTTGCAAACTGTTGCCTAGTGAAAGGCAACTGAAGAGGACGAGGAGTAGGATGTACAAACTTCTCCATGGTGAAGCCAACATGCTTAAAGTTGAGCTGGAGACAATGTAAAAATACAAATCAACCAGAGGACTTGCATAAATGCACAAAAAGGGCGCTGGTGGGCTTAGTGATAGGAAAAACAACAGCTGCAAAAAATTGTTGACATTCTTGGGCATCAGCTGATGATGCCTCGAGAGTTGGTATGCGTTGAAAAAGCAAAGAGCAGTGATCAACTTGAAGGAAGCAGGTTTCAGTATCCTGCCATGATGTGCGTCAATAGTTGACTAGTGAGCAATACACGCGATCTGCTTCACTGGAGAGATTACCACTGACAAGTACAGAGTGCTGAACGAACACACCAACACACACACACACACACGAGATGATAACAAACTATCCTTGTGAGATTGGTGAGAGTGAAACTGAGTGACACTCACTCCTCGAAGCTAACGGCGGTGCAACCGCCCAAACTGGGCGCCAGGAGCCACTGAGCACCATAACAATCAGCTCCACTTGCCTACAGTAACGCTATCTCTGAAATGGCAATCACCTGATCTGCTTAATCTGCTTTATTTGAGCTCATAAAATACTTTTTTTCTGGATTATGGCTTTGAAATGAAATGGGTAAAAGTAGGTGTGATGATTAAATACGCGATTATCAATAATTAAAATACAAATAAATAATTTATTGAAAAGCTTCTCTGTCGGCGTGAGTCGTAGTAGAAGAAATAGTTATGATTTTCAGTCAACAGATAGCAGCACTTTTAAAAAAAATTTTAAAAAATTTTAAAAATTGTAATTCAAACAATATATATTCCGTTTTTAATTTTTGTGTAAAGTTTTTATTTGTATGTTAGTCAAAAAATATCAAAGTTTAATTGGGTCACAATTTATTTTGGCACTAAAAAAATCTTTTTCCAGAATCAATAAGACAAATTAGAGTCATTTGATGAAGTGCCTGACTGTCCGGAATGTAGATCTCCATATGAACATGTTTGACCTAGGTTTCTGTCTGAACTTTCAATAGGCTCTGGTGTGGAGTAGACTGGGGTCTGATTTGAAGAGTGTGAAGTTGGACTGGAAGCTGTCGAAGAGGCATACTGACTGTACAATGGTGTTTGACTCGAGGATTGAATGTGAGATGTTAAAATTGAAGGAAACTCTTGGCTGTACAAGTTCACACTGGTTACATGCTGAAAAAGACAAGGAGAGGATATATCGGCTTTGTTTGGCGGTTTTAAATGCTTAAGCGGTGTCGTTTCCACTGCTCCCCACGGATCCCCAACCACTTTATCTGCTCTGCCAACTGATTTACTGCGATTTCTCCTAAAAAATTTTGATTTTGATTTTTTAGGTCCCGATAAAGAGATATTTAGTGGGTTAGAAATTATCGGCTCGATTTGTCGGTAAAATTCAGCTGAAGCAGCTGGGCAGTCAAAACTGAGTCCGGCCATTTTCCTGTGGTCAGAAGAGAGGTACATGGTGTGGAATGTTGGCTGAATTGCTGAGTAGTTGCTGAGGGCGTCAATTAAATCGGACCATAACGGAAATCCTGTTCCACGTTCAGCCAGACAGATTTGAATTTGGCGTTTGTCTCTGGACTTGGTTTCGCCTTTGTTGAAAATGAGCACAGGAACACCAGTCAGTGTTAGCTTCCAGTCTTTAATTCTCGGCTTTGACTGTCTGCCACCATCGACTAGATCTGTTTCAGTGACGTACAAATTGACCAGACAGTGACCGACAAAGAGATGCGTCCGATGTGAGCGATAAAACATCTCCACCTTTTCTACCTCAAAGTCGGAAAGCTGAGAAGTAGCTGGAACAGGAACCGGAGACATGCCTAGTCCGTTGCTGTTCATAAGTTTGTACTGGCTGCCAGCAAGATTTCCAGTGGATCGAGATCGACCAAAGGGCCCGCTTTCAGGCGATTTGGGCTGAAGTTGTCCACTGCTGTTGACATTGTGCGGTAATGTAAGCATTTTGGGATTCACATATTTTCCAGGAACTGGTGGTGGTGGCGGCGGTGGAGTGCGATGTGGATGATGGTAGATTGAGGAGGAACCGGAAGAACTGTAGTCAGAATGAATGGAGCTCATTGTGGTAGTACTTCGGATAAAAGGAAATTGCTGGCTGAGTGTTAAATCTAAAATATACAAAGAAAACGTCATTTGTTAGCAATTAAATAACTAGATTGTTAGTCATAATAAAGTTAAACTTTTATAAAAGCGTGAAAATTTTAAACATTTTAACGTTTTAGCTATAAAGCTACAAGTTTAAAAAACTTTAAAAACATGCCGTTATTAAATTGTTTTTGTTTTAGCTTAATTCACATTTTTACTTTGCAAGTGTTTAAATGTCTGATAAAAAACCTTTTGCATGAGCGAATGAATGAGATTTATTACATTAATTTTAAGCTTTATTTTTAATTAATAAAAAATTTTTATTTTACAAAAAAAATCTTATGCATGACTATAAAACAAATGTTAAACAAAACAACCTTTTTAAAAAGATGCAATTCCGGTTGAAATAATTGTAAAAATTTTAACAACATAGATTCTGATACAAAGCGTTTAAAAAACAAATATTAACTTAACAATTAAAATAATGGGTCAAACTTTGTGATTTTTCCATTTTGTTACAATGTTTTACTTAACAAATTCTCTATATCAAATCCTCATTTTACTTTTTACCATCATTTTAAAGTGAAATCAAATTAGTTTTGTGTTTTATCTAAATCTAAATGGTCACGACATCAACTGAATACTAAATGAAACTGTTGCTAAAAACAAAAAGAGTCTTTTTTGCATAGGCCAGTGAAAGTTGGCTGTGAGCACGAGTCATCTATAAAGCGTAATGGTCCCTAACTTGCTATGTCCGATTACAAGCAATGATTGCAATCAAAAAATGATGTGTGTTGGGAAGCAATTTGAAGCTAAAGCAGAGTTAGATGAGTTGATATTTTGTCTATACCGAATGTCTCAAGTATTTGTTTTTTATTTATTATGTGCTCAAACAATTTATAATTAATTTTCTGCATACTTCATAGTGCACACACTTGTTACCCTCTTAAAAACCTTACATTTTTAACATACGCAAAGGTTAGCTGACAGTTAAAATAAAGTGATGTTTGATAAATCAAATAAAATAAAAGTAAATAAGAATAAAAATTTGAAAAACATTCAAAACAAAAAACTTGTTAAAATAATTTTTTAATCCTAAGTTTTATTAAATCTTGATAATACTTTATTGAGTACTTTTAATAGTTTTATACTAGTTTTAAACAGATAAAAAAATTATGTTAAAATTTTTGTTTTTCTCCAATATTTATAATCAAATACTTATCAATTAAAAAATACTTGTTTATCAAAATATACCACTCAAAAATGAGAAAACCATATAAAAAATAATATTGAGTTTATATTCATATGTAAATTTTTAATTAATTTTAATTAATTTTTTATAATTTGTTTAAAAAAATTAAATGTTAAAGTTAAATATGAAAAATTAGCATAAAAATTAGTAAATTGTTTGTTCAAATAAAACCTTTATTTTAATCTAAATAATTTTATTTTTATTGTTTAAAATGTCAATTTTCAAAATAATAAAAATTGACACAGTTTTAAATTTGTTAAAAAATTGATTTATTTTTTTATTAAAAAATAAACTTTATTTTAAACTTTTAATTTAAATATAATTGTATAACTTAAAATTTTAAAAATCAGTTGCACAAATAATTACTTGCAAAGGAACAATTTTTCTATTTCTTTAAATATTTTTTAATTTAACAAAGTTCAATAATCTAGTTTTTCTAGCTAAAACCTAACTTCAGGCTACTTTAAGCGTAAACAAAACAATTTATTTCCGTTTAAAAACTTTAGTTAAAAATTTAATTTTAAACTGTTGATCTGTTTGCTGTGTGATTTTTAACTTATTTTAGAGTTGAAGTATTTTTTTAAAAGAATGGATCAATATTTAAATTTTATGTGTATCACTGCAACTTTTTCGATTAGGCAGGCTCTAGTTCTCAACTACTTTGACTCCATTTTATCAATTTTACTAGTCATAGCAAATACCTTTGTTTAACCGCCACATAAACTACATTGTGACGGCCACGTGTAAAATATGGCAAGTAATTGTAAAAAAATTGTTGTTGAAAGAGAAAACGTGCAAAAGACCTATTCAGCTTTTTCTTCTTTGGTTTAATTAACACTTACACATCTTTTCTAAACTCATATTTGTCTCATAAATAAGTTACAGACTCATGTGATGGGAAACATCACGATGTTGGAGCCTTGAGCTTGATGGTCGCTCTTTAGAAATCTTTATAACTGATGTCTATCAATCAACGGTTGAACATTAGAATTTAGATTTAATCGATTGGAATACAAATTACGTAATTTTAAAAACTGTTAGTTTAACACTTTGACAATGATTTAAACCATTTTCAAGCAACTGAGTTTCACAAAAACTTTAAATTTATATATTTTTATCAAATAAACAAAATTTTAAAAAGTTATACAAAACATAATAAACAACTATAAAAAATAATTTTTATATACAAAAAATGCTAAAAAACTGACTTTACTGTTTTGTATTGATATTCAAGCTATAACCAGTTTAAATTGTCACTGTTTTACTTCCACGTTAGAAAACTTAAAAATAACCTATAATTTTCTTTTTTAAATAACAGTGTTTCACTGTTTAAGAATTGATTTAAAAATAAAAAAAAATTAAAAATTCAAATCTGCCTAAACAACTAACTATTGTTTTGTTATTTAATCAATGTTATAAAAATCTGAATTTTGTTTTGTCAACCTTGACCAAATTTGATCAACGACCACTTAAAATGAAAATACTTTTCAAATGTAAACAAAACAAAAATAATTTAAAATGCTCAAAATGCATTTTTCTTAACGACTTTTTAGAAAAACATCAGTAAGTTTTTACAAAAAAAAAGTTTTTAATTTTAAAACTAAAAATTGTAATGAAATAAAATACAAGTCTTGATTTTGTTAGTGTGTCACTTTAGACTAAAATCAATTAGCGATCATAAACTAAAACAAAGCCACAGGTTAATAGTCACTTGTTTGCTGTAAGGCAGACAATGCCAATCCCTGCTAAGGCCAAACCCAAAGTTTAACCTGTCTTATAACAAATGATTTAACAAGTGGTTTAAGAAAATTGAACATAAACAATTTAAAACAATTTTTTATGTAACAAAAGAGGAAATTGGTACATTGCCAAAATATATCAAATAAAAAGTGCATTTAATAACTAATAATAGTTATTTTGTGTATTTTTTTTCATTACTTGTAAAAAACTATAACTTTTTCTTAGTAACAATAATTTAAAAACATTGTAATTTTAAAGTAATGTAAATTTTAAACATTTGTATCACCACACATTTGTGCATTGTAAAAAATATTCTTATTTTGCTAAATAAGTTAACTTATAGTTTTAATTTAATTGTATGTTGCAAACTTTTTTATTGAAGATGTTTTTAGATACAAGTTTTAAAACTTCAATATTAAAAGTATCGGGTTACTTGATAAAACAAATAATTAAACTATGACAACAAAATTGTTGTTTTTACCAAAAAATATGTCTTCACATATGAAGTTTTATAAAAATATCATTTTTTCTCAATAATATTGCATTTTAATGAACTTGTCAGCACATTTCAAAGTTCATTCACTTTAAAAGAATTTGCCCTGCTAACTCACATAAAAACTTACTGGACATTGGTCACAAACAAAGCTTTTACGTCTAGTAGACAATCTTAATTATGTTTCAACAAAGCAAATGTAGCAACAAAGCAAATCTTAATTACAAAGCTTAGCAGTAACAAAGTCTACCTAGTGACGTCACGTGTGTCAAAAGAAAATGATCTCTGATGGGAAAGTTTCGTGCTGAGTGAGAAAAGTTTAGTGTTTTTATAACAGAAAAATAGGAGGAGCAAAAATTGAATTTAAAACCCGCCAATTTCTCATCAATAATTGTTCAACAAGCGTTTTTATTCCGGTTAAGTTCCCTTCTAAAAGTTCAACAAAGTATGACGCAATAATTTCATTTCCGACCACACAAACCAGAAATTGTGCCCTCTGGGAACGGTTTAAATTGACCCGAGTTCTCTGTCTAAAACTTTAATTAAATTTGAGGTTTTTTGCGTTTTCGTTGATTTTAAAATTCAAGCTTTAGGAACACTACCAATAAATTAAAAGTTTACTGTTTAAATTAAAATTGAGAACTGAGCTTGCTAAAGTGAGTTGTGTTGTAATTAAAATTTAAATTGCAGAAAGTAATATAATGAACAGGAAAATACAAATGGTAGAAATTAAAAAGCAAAAAAACACTAATTAAAATTAGCAGTAAAAACGAAAGAGTTGTTTAAAATAAAACAGTGTTTAATTTGTTTACTCTAAAGGTTATTTAAATCTGTTAGATAAATTTTTTAATTGGTTTAGATAATTTTGTTATACCAATTTTAAAATTATGTGCTGCTTAATAATGTTGTTCCAAAAAACAGGGGCTTCACTTTTACTTAGATTATTTATTTTTCGTTTTAAAATATTGCATAAAGTAACTTCCTAGTTTAATATAACTAAAAACAGTTTTTAAAGCAAATTAAATTATAAATTGCTAAAGTTCAACGGTAGTTAATGAAGCAAATAAGTTATACAAATTACAATTGCTAATCAAATGTTCTCCTCTTTTTCTCAAACACAGTTCTCATGAGATTTAACTGATTTAAAAAAATACGAAAATTATATATTCAAAATCGGCAACAAAAATGAAAAGCTACTTTTAACTTTAAGAAAAATTGTCAGTTACACAAATAACTTACCAAACTTTTATTTTTAGTGTGCTGGCAAATGAAACATTTTGAAAACTAACCAGTTGTTTGTTTTTGATATGATATACTCGGCGTTAAATTATGAATGCATTAGTTTGCAATAAAGTGAGTAAAACATAACAATCGATGGCAAATGTCGATTAATTAAAATAGACAGGAAATTTACAAGATGCAAAAGTGTCCTTCTTTGAATTGAGAAAGGACAAGGGTACTATGAGTTTTAAGTATAACTAAGTGTTTTCAAGGATAAACTAATTATTTGAGAGCAATCTCACTTGTCAGTTCAATTACACTGCAAGATACTTGATACAAAAATAATTGCTGATAAATCAAAGAAGCAAAAGAATGTTGAATTTCTTGAGAAAAAAAATAAACAAAAAAGTAGATTTATATTTTAAAAAATAAACACGATTGTGATTTGATAAAACGACTAAACAAACAAGTTAAAAAATAAACTGTTAAGGGGGGACACCGCGCACTTTTTGACTGTTTTTTCAAATTTTTATTTCGGGGTGGCTATGATGTTCATGAAAAGTACACTCAATACAAGTTATTAGGAATTTCATGTAGAGCAGTCCTATGTAGATAACTTGGTCCTCCGATGACTGGGTCGCCATCAGCAAGGACTTACGTTTCATGAACACTACGGTACACTTTCCGGCAAAATGGAAATTGGCATGGCTTGATCAAAGGTACCGAATGAAAGGTAACGAAAAAATCTAAAACT